>ERZ857969.271-NODE-271-length-89594-cov-6.701728_pt1 | contig 89594 bp, 73 predicted proteins | sample MGYA00519864_ERZ857969 | MGnify/ENA primary metagenome ERZ857969 (study PRJEB31778, sample SAMEA3449382) | human gut metagenome | biome: human gut; feature: human-associated habitat; material: faeces | place: United Kingdom | collected 2010/2012 ...
TCGGCGCTCGCTACGGTCGTCGCCTTGCGACTCCAATTCCGTCTTCGAATGAGCATATACCTTTTTATAAGTACCCCTTGTATAAACTCTCCTTAACTTTTTCGGCGTGAAATCCGTCTTCGAATATGCAGATACCATATATAAGCACGCTTCGAATAAGTTTTCGTTTTTTCTTAATTCCAATCATAAAACCGCCTGATTGAGATGAAGAACAAGGAAGAGCCTCTTTCAACGGGTAGGAGCGTACATGGACGTACGTGACGAGGGGCGGAAAATTTTGATAAACAATTTATTAGTTAAAACCGTCTGATTGAGATGAAAGACAAGGAAACGCCCGTCTGCAACAAAACCCAACGTACAAGGCGTACGTGATTTTGGAGCAGACGGGCGTTGACGCCGTATTTCGCTCAATCAGACGGTTTTAATACATGTCGGGGGTAGGTGCCGCCCCAACCGCCGCCGGCTCTTTGATATCGGTGACAAGGCTTTCGGTCGTAAGCAACGTGGATGCAACGGACGCTGCGTTTTGAAGTGCGCTACGAGTGACTTTGGTAGGATCGAGAATACCTGCCTTGACCATATCGCAGTAGACTTCTTTTTGCGCGTCGTAGCCGTAGTTTGCTTTCTTTGCGGACATGATGGTGTTTGCAACTATACCGCCGTCGATACCTGCGTTTGCAGCGATTTGACGCACGGGTGCTTCGAGAGCGCGGAGCACGATTTTCGCACCGGTTGCCTCGTCGCCTTCGAGTTTTGCGCAAGCCTTCTTGACTGCAGGGATAATGGAAAGCAACGCCGTTCCGCCGCCTGCGACGATACCCTCTTCGACAGCCGCTCTGGTTGCGTTGAGAGCGTCTTCGATGCGGAGTTTCTTCTCTTTCATTTCGACTTCGGTTGCCGCGCCTACGCCGATAACCGCAACGCCGCCTGCGAGTTTTGCAACACGCTCTTGGAGTTTCTCTTTGTCGTATTCGGATGTAGATTCCGCAATTTGAGCGCGGATGGAAGCAACTCTTGCCGCAATGTTTTCTTGCGAGCCGTAGCCGCCGACGATCGTGGTGTTGTCCTTGTCAACGCGCACGGATTTTGCTCTGCCGAGCATATCGAGAGTGACGTCTTTAAGCTCGTAGCCGAGGTCGCTTGAAATATAAGTGCCGCCGGTGAGGATTGCGATGTCTTCGAGATACGCTTTTCTTCTGTCGCCGAATCCCGGAGCTTTGACAGCCACGACGTTGAACACGCCTTTGAGTTTGTTGACGATGATTGTCGTAAGAGCTTCGCCCTCGATGTCGTCGGAGATGATAAGCAACTTCAAGCCGTTTTTGAGCACTTGCTCCAAAAGCGGAAGAAGTTCTTGAATATTGCTGATTTTCTTGTCGGTGATGAGGATGACGGGGTTGTCGAGTTCCGCAGACATCTTGTCGGTGTTGGTGACAAGATAAGGAGAAACGTAACCTCTGTCGAATTGCATACCTTCCACCACGTTGAGCTCGGTTGTCATAGCCTTGCCCTCTTCGATGGTGATTACGCCGTCCTTGCCGACTTTTTCCATAGCGTCGGAAATGAGTTGACCGATTTTCTCGTCGCTTGCGGAGATAGACGCAACTTGAGCGATAGCGGTCTTGTCCTCAACTTCCTTGCTTATTTTTTTAAGCTCTTCGACTGCGGCCTCGGTTGCCTTCATGATACCGCGTTTAAGCACCATGGGGTTTGCGCCGGCAGCAACGTTTTTCAAGCCTTCTTTGACGATTGCCTGCGCCAAAACGGATGCGGTTGTAGTACCGTCGCCCGCAACGTCGTTGGTCTTTGTGGCAACTTCTCTTATGATTTGCGCGCCCATATTTTCAAACGGGTCGGAAAGCACGACGTCTTTTGCGATAGTCACGCCGTCATTGGTGACGAGCGGCGAACCGTAAGGACGGTCGAGCACAACGTTTCTACCCTTTGGGCCGAGAGTGATTTTAACAGTATTTGCCAATGCGTCGACGCCTGCTTCCAAAGCCTTTCTTGCGTCGTCGCCGTATTTAAATTGTTTTGCCATAAAACGTAGCCTCCTTATTCAACGATTGCGAGGATGTCGGATTGACTTACGATAACCACTTCTTCTCCGTCAATCTTGAACTCGCTGCCTGCGTATTTGCTGTAAAGGACGGTATCGCCCACTTTCACTTGCATTTTGACGTCGTTTCCGTCGATAGTTCCGCCGGGACCTACTGCAAGCACTCTTGCAAGTTGCGGTTTTTCTTTTGCAGCGCCGGGAAGAACGATTCCGCTTGCGGTTTTTTCGTCTGTTTCGATTGCCTTGATGACAACCTTGTCAAACAATGGTTTTATTGCCATATAACGCCTCCGTATATGTGTTTCGTATTATCGTTTAGCACTCTTTGTGCTTGATTGCTAACAGTTTATACCATAGGTTGCCAAATGTCAATATTTTATGCAATGTTTTTTTGAGTTTTTCATCACATTTTTGCAAAGACCTTGTTGAATATTGCAATATTATGTGATATTATCGGTTTATAATAAAGTTAAAAGTGGTAGTGCTATGAACAAATGGGATAAAAGATTTATGGACATGGCGGAACTCGTTTCCACATGGACAAGTTGCGCGCGTCAAGGCAGAGCCATAGGCGCGATTATAGTCAAGGACAAACGCATTTTGACAACAGGCTACAACGGCGCGCCGTCGGGCATACTCAACTGCCGCGACAAAGGCTATTGCATGCGCGACCAACTCGGCATAAAGAGCGGCACTTGTGCGGAAAAGTGCTATGCCGTGCACGCAGAGCAAAACGCAATCACACAAGCGGCAAGGCTCGGCGTTTCGGTTGACGGCGCAACGCTTTATTGCACTCATCAGCCCTGCACCATCTGCACCCGTATCATCATCAACAGCGGCATAAAAAGGGTTGTGTACAAAAACCCCTACCCCGACGAGTTTTCCATGCAGCTTTTTGACGAAGCAGGCATAATCGTCGAGAAATTCGAGGAATAAAAGTCCTCAAAAAGCGTAAAAAACAAGTGATTTTTTCGCATACTTACAAAAATTCAGCCACCGCGTTTGCGATGGCTTTTTATTTTGGTATTGCGATTGTTTTTTATTTTAATACTCGAATATTGCAAATTTTTCCGTCAATCCGATTAACATTTACGCTTTTTGCTGTTTGAGGTTAGCATTCAAGCTCAAATATCGTATTTTACAAGCTCTTTTCCGCCTTCGAGCGTCTTGACGGTTATACTGTGCTCGTCAAGCACGCAATACGAGCGTTCGACGCCCTCGGGAGAGAGTCCGAGCGCGCCCACGCAAACGTAAATCACGCCCTCTTTGACCTCTAACATTGCGCGATGAAAATGTCCGTAAAAGACAATATCTCCCTCTTTTGCATCCTTAGGCGGAAGGTCGGGATTGCACTTGTGACCGTGTGTGAAAAATACGGTGCGTCCTTGCCAATCAAGCGAAAAATCGCTTTCAATGGGAAATTCGCTTATCATCTGGTCTACTTCGCTGTCGCAATTGCCCTTGATGACGCGGATAAAATCTTTTGAATCGTTAAGCATTTTTGCAACTTGCATAGGCGCGTATCCTTCGGGGAAGGGATTGCGCGGGCCGTGATTGTATATATCTCCCAGCAATACGACTTTGACGTCGGGGCTGTCTTTTCTGGCGTCTGCGACTATGTCCAAAAATCTTCGGATATTTGCGCTCGAACCGTGAATATCCGAACCGATAAAGAGTTTCATAAGCAATTCTCCTTTCATTTTCACAAAAAGTATAGCACAAGGCGGTGTCATAGTCAAAAGATGATGAAAAATTGCAAAGATTTTGCCGTCAAATTACGCAGTCAGCTCTTGCGAGGTTAATATAGATATGTTATACTATTGTAAACTATTTGGAGGAAACTATGAAAACAGTAAGACTTCGCACACCTTTCGAGGTTGGTTCAACGCCTCTTGCGGAATATCCGCGTCCCCAATTTGCAAGAAACAGTTACGTCACGCTCAACGGCGAGTGGGACTATGCGATTTTGCGTAAGAGCGAGGGCTTTGACGGCAAGTATCAAGGCAAAATTCTCGTTCCTTTCTCTCCCGAGTGTTTGCTTTCGGGGCTTCCCGAGGGCACGAGAGTAACCCCCGACGACGCACTCTATTATCATCGTACTTTCAATCTTGACGAAAGTTTCGTCAAGGCGGTGACGATTTTGCATTTCGACGCAGTGGATATGATTTGTTCGGTCAGACTCAACGGCATTTCCGTCGGCGAGCATATCGGCGGCTACGTTCCCTTCTCTTTCGATGTATCGGGCGCAATCAAGGCGGGTGAAAACGTCATCGAACTCGTCGTAACCGACCCGTGCGACACAAGCTATCACACTCATGCGAAACAATCCTCCAAACCGGGCGGAATCTGGTACACTCCGCAATCGGGCATCTGGCAAAGCGTGTGGATTGAAAGCATGGACGAAGTGTATCTCAAAGACGTCACCATCGTTCCCGATATCGACACCGACACCATCAACTTCAAATTCGAAAAATCCGCAAACGTCCCCGTGGACGTCATAATCATGGACGGCAACGAGGCAATTTACAGCGGACAATTCGCAGGCGACACGGCAAGCATAAAACTTGAAAATTACGAGCTTTGGTCCCCCGAAAACCCCAAACTTTACGACGTAGCGTTCAAAGTGGGCAACGACATAGTCAAATCCTACTTCGGCATGCGCAAATTCAGTTGGGTGACGGACAGCAAGGGCTTCAAGCGTATGGGGCTCAACAACAAGCCCTACTTCCACACCGGACTTCTCGACCAAGGCTATTGGTCTGACGGCATGCTCACTCCGCCCTCGAACGCCGCACTCGAATGGGACGTAAAAATGGTCAAATCCATGGGCTTCAATATGCTGCGCAAGCACATCAAAATCGAGCCTTTGCGCTGGTACTACCACTGCGACAAGGAAGGCATTTTGGTGTGGCAAGACATGGTGAGCGGCGGAACAAAGTACAATCTTTTGTACATCGGTCTTTTGGCAACCGTGTTCGAGTATCACATCAAGGACGACAACGAATCGGGCTACAAGAAACTCGCCCGTGCGGACAAAGAAGGTCGCGACGAGTTTGAAAACGAACTCAGAGTGACTATGAATCACCTCAAAAACGTCGTATCTCTCGCAGTATGGGTGCCTTTCAACGAAGGCTGGGGACAATTCGACTCCGTGCGTATCACAAAGGAGATGAAAAAAATCGATCCTACTCGTCTTATCGACAGCGTAAGCGGCTGGAACGATCAAGGCAAAGGCACGTCGGACACAAAGAGCTTGCACATCTATTTCAAACCCTTGTTCGTGCCAAGAAAAGACGATCGTTGCTACATTCTCAGCGAGTTCGGCGGATACGCAATCAAGACCGAGGGACATATGTACTCCCCCGACAACCAATTCGGCTACCGCATTTACAAAAAGCCCGCCGCGCTTGCAAAAGCAATTAAGAGATTGTACGAAAAAACAATCGTACCCAAGATTGACAAAGGACTTTCGGCAACCGTCTACACCGAGGTGAGCGACGTCGAGCAAGAAATGAACGGACTTGTCACTTTCGACAGACGCGTCATCAAAGTGCCCATCGACCTAATGCGTGAAATCAACGCGCAACTCGTGATAAAAGACTAAACGACAAAAATATCGAAGGCTTCATAAAATATGAGGCCTTTGCAATAACAAAAGGACGCATTATGAGCCTGGCAGACAAAATTTTTATAGACACTTGCCGCAACATTCTCGACAACGGCATCAGCGACGAAAACCTCGAAGTACGCCCCAAATGGCTTGACGGCACGCCCGCGCACACGATAAAGAAATTCTGCATCGTCAACAGATACGATCTTTCAAAAGAGTTTCCCATCATCACGTTGCGTCGCACGGCGTTCAAGTCCGCAATAGACGAAATTCTCTGGATTTGGCAAAAAAAGAGCAACAACGTGCACGACCTCAACTCTCACATCTGGGACAGCTGGGCGGACGAAACCGGCTCGATAGGCAAAGCGTACGGCTATCAACTCGGCAAAAAGAGCATATATCCCGAGGGCGAATTCGACCAAGTGGACAGAGTGCTTTTTGACCTCAAACACAATCCGCAATCCAGACGCATCCTCACCAACATCTACAACTTTGAGGATTTGCACGAGATGCACCTCTACCCTTGCGCCTATTCGATGACTTTCAACGTCACCGGCAACAAACTCAACGGCATTCTCAACCAACGCAGTCAGGACACCCTCACCGCAAACAACTGGAACGTCGTGCAATATGCGGTCTTGCTGCATATGTTCGCGCATGTGAGCAATCTCGAAGTCGGTGAATTCGTACACGTAATAAGCGACGCGCACATCTATGACCGCCATATCCCGATTGTCGAGGAGATTCTCAACAATCCGCAGTATCCCGCCCCGACTTTCAAGATGAACAAGGACGTCAAAAATTTCTACGATTTCACCGTAGACGATTTCGAGCTTGAGAACTATCAATACACAAAGCTTGACAAGAAAATCGAAGTGGCAATCTAAAAAAGGTAACACCGAAAGTATCGTTTTTAATTCAAAAAAACATAAAATTTTTAACAAAAAGGAGACTTAATATGACTTGGTTAGAAATTATTAAAAGAGCATTTGGTAGTATTGGAACAGAACTTCATCTTAGTGAGATTTATACAAGAGTTTTTGATATAGTCGATACCGAATGCCCTGAAAAACGTAACAATAAAACAATTGAATCAACGATTAGAGGAACTCTAGAGCGTTTTTCAGAAGACTCCGATGCATTCGGCGGCGAACACTGCTTTTCCATTACTCGAGGAAAGGGGAGAGGTTACTGGAGACGTGATAATTAAAAAATGAAAACAATTTTTGCAGTTGACAACAAGTGGGGATTGGGCAAGAAAAACGACTTGCTCTTTTCTCTCAAAGAGGACATGCGCCATTTCGTCGCACATACAAAAGGCAAAACCGTGGTTATGGGCAGCAACACGCTTCTCTCCTTTCCCGGCGGTATGCCCCTCAAAAATCGCACGAATATCGTGCTTAACCCGAACGGCACGGAAGAGGACGCAATGCAAAAAGGATATATTCTTGTCAAATCCCTCGACGAGCTGTTTGCAACCCTCAAAAACTACGACAGCGATCAAACCTACGTCATAGGCGGAGCAATGATGTATCGCACTCTGTTGCCCTACTGCGACACTGCCTACGTCACCAAAGTCGATGCGGACGGCGGCGCGGAAGTTTTCCACGAAAACCTTGACGATATGCCCAACTGGCAACTTGTCGAGCAAAGCGAACCCATCGACGACAACGGCTACACTATTCGTTTCTGCACGTACAAAAACAACGCCGTAAAGGAGTTTTGATAAATATTAGTTTTTGTAGTTAAGAGAATTAAAAATAAAACTAATCTTTAAACCCCTATTTTTCAACGCAAAAAATCCCGCATCTTTCGGTGCGGGATTTTAATTTTGATTACAATCGAAATCGCTTGCTATTTTTCGCCTCTTACAACCATTGTTACGTTCACGTTCGTGTCCCATTGTTTGATTCCGCAATCATAGAGTTGCAACCTTTTGTCATACCTTTCGTTCACCAATCGTTTCAGCTCATCGACTTCCGACGGTTTGACAACCTGAGGCGCAATTCGCAACATATTGTCTGCGCTATCCAAATCGTTTTGCCTGTTTGCATTTATCATGGCATGCGCCGTTTCTGCCGAGTAACACGGATTGTCGGGTGTCAGATTTGCAACGATATATTCCGTCGCGACGTTTCTAAAACCGTACTTTTCCATGCAAAGCGGCAATTCCGCTTCGTTTTGCGGATATTCACACACACCGTATTTTGCATGCGCTTGTCTAAAATACTCCTCCCCTCGTCCCCAAATGTCCCGTTCAAATTCGGTTTCTTCGGATATACACGGCGCAGGGATATTGATACCTCTGCGCGAAGACAAAACAAGGCACACGCCGTTTTTCTTCAAAACCCTATATTGTTCGCCATAAAATTTTGAAGGTTCGATGTGTTCTGCAACCGTATTCGATATAGTGACGTCAAACGAACAATCGTCGAAAGCGAGTTGTGTTGCATCGCCTTCAAAAAATTCAACGCCGGATACTTTTTCGCGCGCAAAATTAACGAAATTGCCGTCGCGGTCAACGCCGTATATTTTTGAATCGGGATACCATCTCGAAAGTGATTCCGCCAAAGCCCCGGGGCCGCATCCGATTTCGAGTATTTTGCTTTTATCGGCAATAGCAAACGCTTCCTTGTATCTTTCTTTGAAATTGTCTGCAAATCTCAAAGCTCTGGAAGTGTACAGCGTCCCGATACTTTGAATATAACTTGACCAAATCGTGTTCATATCACCCTCGCGAATTTCGAATTGCTTCACAGCTTTAAACGAAACTTATCAAACATATAAAATGTGCTTTCAAAATAAATCCCGCATCTTTCGGTGCGGGATTTTCGATTTCATGTTGCAATTACAATCAGTTATCGCTTGCGATAATCTTGTTGAATTGTTCAAGGAGCAATGCCATTTGAGCTGCTTCTTCGCTTTGTTGTTGTGTTTGCGCAGGTGCTGCGGGAGCAGGTTGCGGAGCGGGAGCCGGTTGAGCGGGTTGTTGATAGACGGGTTGCGGTGCAGGTTGCGGAGCATATTGCACGGGAGCCGCCTTGGGTTGAGCCGCTTTCTTCACGACGGGAGCTGCGTTGACCTTCTTGTAGCCTGCGTTGAGCACGGTTTGAGTGGTCGCTTTTGCGTCGAGCATGATGACCTTGTTGCAAAGAACGGAGTTCTTGTCCGGCTCGATGACGCCTGCGACGACGTCTTTGCCGTATGCCTTCAAATACGCAATGAGCGGAGTGATATCACCGTTGCCGTAAATGAGGAAGAAACCGTCAATGTTGGGGAATTGAGCAAGTCTTGCCGCGTCGATAACTTGACGAAGGTCGAGTTTGCCTTTTCTCTTCTTGGGAAGTGCGGAAAGTGCGTCGTAGCTGTTTTCTTGGATGAACTCGCCGTAGTCTTTGGTACGTTTTGCGGAATATCCGTAGAATTTGCACGCTGCGATTTCGCCGATGCGAGAAAGCTCTTCAAGTGCGGATTCAAACACGCTGAACGGAACTCTGACGCTCTCGATATCTGCAAGAACTACATATTTTTTGCTTGCTGCCATAATCTTCTTCTCCTCTTTCAAGTCGCAAAAAGCGGACTTGTAATAGTCATTTTATATTGATAAACTCATTTTAATACAAAAAGTGCGTTTTGTCTATACTTTTTTTGCTCTTTTGTAATAAAACGCCCATTGTTGCACGAAGCCTGCGTTTTCGCCGTATTTTTCAATGAGCAAATCGGACATTTTTTCGGGCGAAACGCCCTCGTATTCGCTCTCGAACGCTTTTTTAATCCAGGTATCCACCGGGAAAACGTCAAAGCGTGAAAATCCGAACAGCAATGCGCAATCGGCAACCTTTCTTCCTACGCCGTACAAGGACAACAATTTTGTCCGAAGCTCCGACGTCGAGAGTTTTTGCCACTCGCTTATATCCTCATCAAGCAACGATTTTGCAACTCTGTCCAAATATGCCGCTCTATACCCTGCGCCGATACTTGCATAGAAATCCTCGCCTGCGCTTGCAAGTTTTTCAACGCTCGGGAAAGCGTGATACTCGCCCATATCCTCGCCCAAAGTGCCGCAAATGCGCTGGATTATCCCTTTTATTCTTGGAATGTGATTGTTTTGCGAAATTATAAACGAAAAAATCGCTTCTATTGGGTCTTGGCGCAGAATATGTATTCCCTTGCCGTATTCGATTGCTTCAGACACGAATCCGCCGTCTTGAACTGTTTGTTGGATTGCGGCGTAATCGGTGTCGAAATCGAAATACTTTTCAAAAAAATCCTTATCGTCGCACACAACCGAATATTCGCAACCCTTGTCCTCTATGCGCGCCATATGATTTTTCGCACACACCTTGAAAGCGTTTCCGTCTTTTACGAAGCGGAAAACCTGCCCGCAATCGAGGGTTTGTTCTACGTCAAAAGTCGGCGTTTTGGGGATTGAAAACTCAATTTGCTCCATCGATAAAGTATATTTTTGCCGTCGCAAAATATTGCAAATAAGGCAGCTTCTCTTTTGTCTTGCGTATTTTTATTGTACGTGCTCGCGCGCGCACGCGCGTAAGAAAAACCGCCCGAAAAATCAGGCGGTTTCGTCATCGTTATTGTTCTTGTGCGTAAACGGAAACTTGTTTTCTGTCTTTTCCAACACGCTCAAATTTCACAACGCCGTCGATAAGCGCAAACAACGTATCGTCCTTGCCGATTGAAACGTTGTTGCCCGGATGATACTTCGTGCCTCTTTGGCGAACAAGGATGTTGCCAGCGAGAACGAATTGACCGTCGGCGCGTTTGGGGCCCAGACGCTTGGATTCGCTATCACGACCGTTGTGCGAAGAACCCGTTCCTTTTTTATGAGCGAACAATTGTATATTCATAAACATAATCATTCTACCTCCAATGTGATGAAGTCCGAAAAGTTTTCATAGAGGTCGGACGCCCCTAAATAAGCCGTTCTCAAAATCACGTCGGCATCGTGTGCCTGAGCGGAAGTCATTGACTTTGGCAACATCGCGTACAAATATCCGTCTTTTGCGTCGGTTTCGTATGCTATATTGACTCCGACTATGTGCATTATGCCCAGCACTGCCGTTTGTATCACCGAACTTAAAGCCGCACAAACTATGTCCGCACCCTCTTCGGCGTACTCGCAATGCCCCGAGCACTCAACGCCCACAAACTTTCCGTCCTGTGTCGAGAACTTGACCTTGACCATCGCTTAACCCTCGATTGAAACGATCTTCAACTCGGTGTACGGTTGACGATGACCTTGACGCTTTCTGATGTTCTTTTTGGACTTGTAATGGAAAACGTAAACTTTGGGGAACTTGTCCTGTGCATTGACTTTTGCACTCACTTTGACAGCTTGTGCGTCTTGTCCTGCTTTAACGTTTCCGTTGTCGTCGACGAGCATGAGAGCCTTGAGTTCGATGACGTCGCCGATTTCAGCGTCGATTTTCTCGACCTTGACGAGCATGTCCTTCTCGACTTTGTATTGCTTGCCTCCGCATTCAACTACTGCGTACATTGTTTTTACCTCCTCTAACCAGTCTCGCCGACATAGGTGCAATCTTTGATTGACTTAAAAACCACTTTCGAGCGGCTCGACTTCTAATTTATCAAAATACAAGCGGAATGTCAAACGGTTTGGCGATATTTGTTTTGCAAATATATTAATATCTATTATATAGTGAAAAACATAGACAATCCGCACTGTTTTCAAGCGGATTTACGGCACGGTTATATTGCCGTCAAAGAAATTTGCGATACCTTTCGTGAGCGTACTTTTCAAAACCGACCGACTCGAACATCTTTCGGCTCTGCAAATTGAAATCGTAAATTTCGCACTCGACGTGATCGAGCCCTATCTCTTTGGCTCTTTCAAGCATCGCCGCAACCGCACGCCTGCCAAAGTGACGATTTTGATATTGCTTGCAAATCGCCATGCCTATCTCGCCTTTGAAAAGGGATATATCCCCCACAAGACGCCACTTGCCGTTGTCTTTCACCTTGATATAGTAGCACTCGCCGCCCTTTGCAAGCGCATTGTACATTGCTTTGAGTCTTGCTAGGTCGTAGGGAAAATCGATGTTGTCCCCTTGCTTGCATACGTCGAGATCCTGATACCATTCCAGCGTTTGCTTGTAGCGCGGATAATATTTGACAAGTTGCAAATCCTCTGCAACTACGATATTTTTGGGTTGAACGAAATTGTCTATCATAGGTATATAATACAATTTTTTTTCAAAACCGCAAAGCGAATTGCGCCGAATATCGTATTTTGGATTTATCTTGGCTTTTCCATAAAATCAGCAAGCGTTTGATTTTTCAAATCGTCCTTTTGCCGTGCGTATTATTTTGAAGCGTCGCACCATACTATTTATAAAGGGTAACGCTTTTGCGTGTCCGAAACAAAGAGGTAAAAATGAAAGACAGCGGCAAAATAACGATCAAAAATCTCAACGTAGTTTACGGCATCGCAATGATTGCTGTCGGCATACTTTTTTGTATTCTGCGCTCCTCGTTCGTAAGCGCGATGCTGACGGTCGCGGGCGTGATGCTTGCAATCGTCGGAGCGATAAATCTCATCGGCAAAAAATGGGTTGAAGGCGGCATTGAAATCGCGCTGGGAATCGTGGTAATAACGTGTGGTTGGACGGTTGTCGATATTGCGCTTTTGGTGCTCGGCATCGTGCTTTGCGCTTATGCCGTTTATATGCTTATATCGCAAATATCGACGTTTAAACGTGCAAACGTAAAAGATAAAGTGTTCATTTTGCTAAATCCCATAATTTTGTTTATCATCGGCATTTTGTTTATAGTTGCCAAATGGTATATGGTTGACGCAGTGTTTATAACGCTTGGCACGATTGCCGTATTACAAGGAATCGCGCTTATGTTCAAAGCGGATTCCGTCGAAAAATACGACGAAAAATCTGCATAAAAACAGCGACGAAACACATCGATTACGCATGTAATATTCTATAAAGTTTTTCACAAATATAAACCACCGAGCTTTGTCGGTGGTTTATATCGATTTTTACTTCAATCATCCGTTTGGTCGCTTGATTCCGATACCTGATCGGTCGGCGTTTCGTCCTCGGGGACGAGAATCTCTTTTATCAAAAATTCTCTTCCCGACAGCAAATCTTTGTCAAACGAATGGCATTTGGGACAGTATCCCTCGTTTGCAATTACGTTGAACACTTCTCCGCATTGGCGGCACTTTGCCACGCCCGGCACAACGTCGAGCTTTAATTTCGTATTTTTAAAATACGGTTTTTTATCTATTGCGGCAGGCCAACACTCGTCGAGGTAGACAGGTATCACTCCGCAGAGTTCACCGACTTGCAAGACGATCGTATCGACCGACGGCAGTTTTTGCTCTTTCGCCACTTGTTCCACGACTTTGACGACCTCAAAAACTATTCCCAGTTCGTGCATATATCAATCCTTATCCTTTGAAAGCGGCTTGGCGATAATCTTACCTACGCGCTTAATTGCGTGTTTTGCCATTTCGAGAGGCAATTTTTCATACACTTTTGCAACGACGGTTTTATCGTTTCTGACAAGTTTTATCGCATCGAATTTACATTTTGTGGTGCATTGACCGCAACCGACGCACATATAAGTATCGACTTTTGCAGCGCCGCATCCGAGACAACGAGCGGTTTCCGCTTTCATTTGCTCCTCGGTGAATGTCGCTCTGTTATCCTTAAACGTGCCGTCGTTTTCCTTGATGTGCAACGGACGTTGACGTTTGACGTTATCGTATCCGCTCAAATCGAGATTGCTCTTGTCAAGTTCGACAAAGACTCTTCTGTCTCTGCCGTACTTTTGCGTTTGACCGGGCCATACCGCTCTATGCAATGAAATAGCACCTTCTTTTCCGCCGGCTATTGCGTTTATTGCAAATTTCGGACCGGTTACGCAATCTCCGCCCGCAACTATATTCTTGTCGCCCGTGACATAGAATTCATCGACTGCGACAGTGTTGTTTCTGTTGAGCTTGACGTTTGTGCCTTTGAGCAAGTTGCCCCATTCGATTCTTTGACCGATGGAAACGAGAACGTAATCGGCATCCACGATAATCGTATCGTTTTCGTCGTATTTGGGAGCGAATCTGCCTTCATCGTTGAAAACGGACAAACATTTCTTAAATTCTACGCCGACGACTTTGCCGTTTTGAACAACTATACGTTTAGGTCCGTATCCGTTGTTTATGACGATATTTTCGCTCTCTGCCTCCTCGATTTCTTCATCGAGTGCGGGCATTTCGGCTCTTTGTTCGAGAGAATACATGTTTACGGTTGCCGCGCCGTATCTGACCGCCGTTCTTGCCACGTCGATTGCAACGTTGCCGCCGCCGATGACAACGACGTTTCCGTGAAGCTTTTCCGCTTTTTCGAGTGCGACGCCTTTTAGGAAATCAACGCCCAAAATAACGCCGTTTGCATCTTCTCCGTCCACACCGAGTTTTCTTCCGGCACTTGCGCCGATTGCAAGATAGAACCCGTCAAAGCCCTCTTTCTTCAAATCGTCTATGGTTTTGTCTTTGCCGACTTCAACGCCGGTCTCAAACTTTACGCCCAGTTCGCGCAAAATATCGATTTCCGCTTCAACAACGTCTTTTTCGAGTCTGAATGCGGGAATTCCGAGTGTCATCATACCGCCGAGTTTGTCTTCCTTTTCAAAAACGGTCACGCTGTAACCGTCCACGGCAAGATAGTATGCGCAAGAAAGACCGGCGGGGCCCGAACCTATCACCGCGATATTCTTCATGGAATAATCGTGCTTTTTCTTGGGGATAAATCTGTCGCTGTTGTTTTTATCTTTATCCGCAATAAACTTTTTGATTTCGTCGATTGCGACGCCTTTGTCGATTTGACCGCGCGTGCAGGCATCTTCACACTTGTGCGGACAAATACGACCGCAGATCGCCGGGAACGGATTTTCTTTCTTGATCAATTCCAAAGCGTCTTTATATTTGCCCAAAGACGCAAGTCTGATGTAGCCTTGAACGGCAATATGGGCAGGACATGCCGTTTTGCACGGCGCAGTACCGCTCTCGAGAGTATCTTGTCTGTTTTCGCGATAATCGACATTCCACTTGTCTTTGCCCCAAACGGTATTGCGAACGGTATCGTATTTCTTTGTTTCAATCGGAGTTTTTGCACATATCTTTTGACCGAGTCTGACGGCGTTGGTAGGACAGTTTTCGACGCATTGTCCGCATGCGACGCAGTTCTCCTGATTGATTTCGGCGTGGTAGTTGCTTCTTTCGGCATCCGGACAATTGAACATTGTAGAGATGCGGATTGCAAAGCACGAACAAGCGCAGCAGTTGCATATTGCCGCCGATTCGCCCGGCCCTTCGAGGTTGGGCATTTGGTGCATCAAGCCGTTTTCTTCCGCTTTTTTGAAAATGGCTTCGGCTTCTTCTCTCGTGATTTGTCTTGCCTTGCCGGTTTTTATAAAGTATTCTGCGCCCGAACCCATTTGGACGCACATATCGTCCTCGAGGTGTCCGCACCCTTCTCCGATCAATCTTCTTGAGCGACGACAGGAACAGGGCGACACGGAAAACGTGTCGTATTTATCGAGATAGTATGAGATTTTCTCGTAAGGCACGGCTTGGGTATCGCTTGCGATTGCCGATTCGATGGGGATAACTCTCATCATGCTTGCGCCGTACGGCAACATAGTTCCCATCGACTCCATAAGTCCGCGTGTGTACGCCTCGAACGCTTTTGCGATTTCGGGATGTTTGTTGACGTTTTCGGTGCAACCGACCATCATTTCAAGCGTACCGGGCGCAAAAATCTGCATAAAATAAAGCGTCTGACCGTTTTCGGTGTAAATCTTGATGACGCCCAAATGTCCGAGTCTGTCAAGGATGGTTTTGGTGTCCTCAACCGATTTTCCGCACTTATTTGCCACATACTCAAGCGTTCTGGGCTTTCTCAAGCCAAGGCTTGCAGCAACGTACGCTTCTTCGTCGGTCAAGCAATTCAATGCGTAATACTCCGGGGAGTCTTCGGTGATTTTGGTCATCATGCCGGCAATACCGCCCATTACTTTTACAAGATGGAGGATGCTTTTTCTCATTGCCATAACGTAATACCTCGTTTTTGTTATTTATTTTTTTGTTGTTACGATTTTGTTTTTTATTCCGAGAATAACGATTCTTATGAAATATAGCCTTATCGACGCCTTTTCACAACAGCATTTTGTACTTTTCGGGGATAGCGTTGTCGATTTGCAAAGCAAGCTCCTCTTTGGATATGCGTTTGTTTGCGAAAATCCAATCTTTCACCGCATATACACAGCCGTAAATAATGAGCTTTGCCGTGTAAATCTCGCTCTCGAAAAGCGGATGTCCGAGTTTTTCAATGCATGTCTGGTTCATTCTGTTGAAGGAGTACTCAAACACGTATTGGTCGTATGAATTGTCACCGAGATAACAAAATGCGTTTTTGATGCGCTCGGGATCTATTTCGATAAAAGACAGTATGCTCAAAAACAGCTCGTTCCAACTCTTGCAGTCATTGTTCCTGAATATCTCGTCCAAAGCACGCTTATAGTTGTAGTTCATAACGTCGTATTTATCCAAGAAATGGCGATAGAATGTGGATTTCGACACCCCTGCCGCCTCGATGATCATGTTGACGGTGATTTTGTTCAAACTATATTTTCTGCTCAGAACGTTGAAACAATCCGTGATATGATTTTTGGTGATATCGTTTGACATGACTTTCCCTTATCCGTACATTGTGTTTCATTCAATTATTATCATACTATCATATTAAAGTTTAATAAATCAATATATATGGGACTTTTTTGCGATTTAGTCCCGTTTTAATACTATTTTAATCATTCGTTTTGTGGCTGTTATTTACAAATATCGGTATCATGGGTATAGTTTAATTATAAAAATATATCGATTGAAAAATCGAAAGAAACACAGGAGTAACATTATGGACAGCGAAAAGAAAGCAACAAGAGCCGAAAGACTCAAAAAAATGTTCGCACCAGGCCCGGAAGCCATGGAATACAAGGTCACACCGGGTTTAGACACCGTTCTCAAATGGTTTATGTTTACGGTGACGATTCTCGGCGTATCGGTATTGACATCGAAATTCCAGGCTTACGGAAACATCTTTTTCAACATCGTACTCGGCATAATCGTTTTGATTGCAATGAAACCGGTTTTCTTCGAAACGTTGAAACTTACAACGTTGCTTGTGGGAAGATTTATCGTGTTGTTTGCATGTTTCGGTCTTCTCCCGGGTCCGATTTTCGTAATCATTGTCTTGGGGCTTTACATCATCAATATTTTGGAAGCAACAATGACGGACTTCTTTAAGAACAAACAATATTTTAACGGCGTTTCCGGTTTGTTTGTCGCAATCGGAGCATCTGCATTCTTCCTCGGCTCAACCTGGGGCACAACAACCACTGCATATTCCCCGATTTACTTCATCGACGGTTTTTCAAAGCTCGGCTCCGAGGTCGCGTTCACATCCGAATATTTCACAAATCAAGCAACCATATTCAATAGCGCAGTCACAGGTACAACCACGGTCGGAATCGCAATCACAGTTGCAATGATGATTGCTTACACCATTTGGAACTGGCTTTTTGTCACAGGCGAATTTTCTTCTTCCGTAGCATTGATGCACGTAGGTTTCTTGCTTGCACCTATCCTCGGCGTATTCATCGGCCCGCTCGTCGGCATGGGCAGATTCGGCATGGCTCCCGATCCGGGCCTCTGGCTCTTGTTCAGAGCAAGCACGCTTACATTCGGCGGTATTTTGCAAATAGGCGGCAAAAACTGGTTTGAGCAAAACTTCTACTTCGAGAAATTTGACAAAGCAGTCAACTACATCAAAAACAGCAAACCCATCCAAATCGCATGCATGGTTATTTGCTGCTCGCTTATGGTGTTTGCCGTCGTCGCAGGTTTTGTCCCCGCAAAATAATGAATACCGACGTGCTTTTTGATGTCAAATCAACCGATGCAAAATAACACTGTGGTCGATTTCCTTTTGGACGACCATTCTCTCGGGAGAATTTAAAATCAAAAAAACTCAATCCGATTAAAGCATTATTTTGCTCGCAACAAGCCAATAATACGAACTCTAATTTAGGGTTCGTATTATTATTTGCTCTGGTGAATTATACTTTCAAGTGCAACACCTAAACAAAAAAACAGTTCATACGAATCTTTGGTATAATTAGTTTACCACAAAAAAATATATCCCAAGGAGAATCCGTATGAACTACTCTCATCTTATACACGAACGGAGTTTAACTACAACACCACATCGGCAAAAGCCTATAATAGAACCACCGGACTATCCGGTGGTTTTCCTTACACAAAAAAACAAGTCGGACAGAGTTCAACTTGTCTTTTTTGTGGTGGAGATGCGGGGATTTGAACCCCGGTCCACCCGACCGTCCTCGGCACTTTCTACACGTTTAGTTGGTGATTAAAATTTTTCTTGCTTCGGTTCACCTACAAACCTTGCTTCGATGATCTCGTGATAACAACAATCCTACCGAGAAATCGGATTGCGTTGTCTGTTTTTCTGACGCCGATTGCTGAGGGAACAGAAAACCTCAGGTCGACGTGCTGACTAAATTACGCAGCAAGAGCGAACTCCATAGAGGAGCTCTTTTGATTGTTTTTTGCGTTTAATTTTAACGTTCCGTTTTAACGTAGCCGAGCCTACGACGTGCTTATCCCGTATCAGACCGAATGTCGAATCCAGAACACCCCCGAAAGCGGACAATCAAAACCGCCTTGGTGCAATGATTATATCACATTGTATTCAAAAATCAACTCGATTTCGATAATTTAGATAAAAAACAGCCGTTTATTTGCGGCTGTTTTTTGAAATTAGGTGCGTTAGATGCGGCAAAATTACTTGTTCATCACTTCAAGGCATTGTGCGAAGAATTTCGTTGCGGTTTCCATTGCGTCGATACTCACGCGCTCGTTGATTGCGTGGATGCGTTTTTGATCGTCAAGCGTCATAAGGAAGGGCGTAAAACGGTAGATGTTGTCGCACACGTCGCCGTAATAGCGGCTGTCGCTGTTTGCGATAAACATATACGGAGCGGTGACCATCGTCGGGAATATTTGCTTGATTGCGACGTTGAGATCGTGCCACGGTTTGACGTCGATGGGCGAAACGGCGGTCGCTTCCGTGCCCTTGCCGTGCCTTTCCACCTTGACGTTTTTGCCGAGAAGTTTTTGAGTGTATTCAAGCACTTCGTCGCTGCTCACGCCCGTGATGATACGCGTGTTTATATTTGCCGTAACCTTGGGCGGAATGACGTTTTCCGCGTCGCTTCCGTGCAACATTGTTTGCGCAAACGTAGTTGAAATGAGCGAGTTGGTAAGAGGAATTTTTTTAAACACGAATTTGAGCAGCGGGCTCAAAATATCTCGGTTGACGAGTATGAATCTAAACGGGAATTTAACGTGCGGAGCGATGAGCTTGAACGTTTGCTTTGTCGCAGGCGTCCACTTGCTAGGCATGGGATGCTTGTCGAGTTTTACAAGTGCCTTGCCCATGATAGCCGCCGCAGACGGTTTTGAGGGATTGGATGCGTGACCGCCCGCTTTCTCGACGGTGAGCGTCATGTTCATATTGCCCTTTTCACACGTTGCGATAAGACCGAAAAGCTTGTCCTCACCTATCATTTTGCCGTCGATAATCGTGCCGCCCTCGTCAACTATGTATTCGAGGCGGATATTTTGCCGTTTAAACCAATCGCAGATATGTGCCGCGCCCTCTTCCGTCCAAGCCTCTTCGTCGTGGCCGAAGCAGAAATACACGTCACGCTGAGGTTGCCACCCTTCCGAGAGCAATTTTTCCGTTGCTTCGAGAAGGGAAATCATCGTACCTTTCATATCCTGCGTTCCGCGTCCCCAAATGAATCCGTCGTCTATCGTGCCGCCGAACGGCTCGTAATTCCAGCCCTCTTTGGGAGCGGGTACAACGTCTTGGTGTGCCAAAAACGCGCCTGGAAGCAAAGACGAATCTTTGCCTTTGAAACGATAAACAAGGCTGTAATTGTTTATAACGGTTTTTTGAGCCGTCTTGTGAACGAGCGGATAAGTTTTCTCAAGCCAAGCGTGATAATCGTAAAAAGGCTGATCTACGCCCTCAAATTCGCCGACCATAGACACAGTCGGGATTTGGACTGCCTCCGAAAGATGGCGCGCTATGAGATCTTTGTCGAACTCTCTTGCTTTGTACTCCCCTGCGTCGATTTCTTTCGGCCTGCAAAGAAGAGTGCGAATAATCATTGTTGTAAGCAACATAACTTTTCTCCTGCGTATGAGATATTGATATTATAATATCCATTCTGCGCTTTGACAAGGTGCAAACGATTTTTTTGTACAATCGTATTCGATTTTTGCCCGCAAAACTTGCGCGAAAATGCACAAAGTTGACATTTATGTTCTATATGATAAAATATAAAGGATAAATCGGAGGTTTATTATGAAAAAGAAAGCATTGCTGCTTGTCGGGATTCTTATAATCGCCTTGACGTTCTCAACCGTTTTGGTCGCCTGTAACCCCGACAAGATGGAAAATATAGTCGGCACGTACAAACTTGTCGTCGACACTCGCACCCAGTACGAACAGGAAACCGTTGACAACATTGCAACGTACGGACGAGAAGCGTATATCGTCCTCACCGGCGAAGATTACGGTTACTACATATACAAGGACAACGACACTCCGCTCTCCGCGCGAAAAGTCAAACTCGAATACACTTTGAACGACGAAAACCAAGTTACGTTGATAAGCTATATCCTCGGCGAAGGCGTAAACGGCAAGACTTTCAACGTCGATTCGAGAGATAGAATCGCACTGATTTCGCGCTGGCCGTCCGCAAGCAAAATCATTGACGCGTACGACGTCCGGTTCAACAAGGTAAGCGACAAAACCGACCTTTCGACAGTGAAGGAAGCTTACGGCGAATTGCCCGTGTTCGACTATGATTTGTATCAATACAACTCGACGTATTATGCGGAAATCACAAACAACTTGCAAAAGAATTTCAGCAAATACATTTACAAATACTACGCTGTCGATTCCGCAAAATGCACCGCAACACTCTATTATGCGTTGAAAGAGGACAAAATGCCTGTCGTCGAAAAGAACATTGCAGTGTCCTTCACTCGCGACCAAGAAACGAATAAACCCGTCAAAATGACCATCGGCGACGTCGAATACGACCTTACGAGCGGACTTCCCACCCGCCCCGTTCAAGTGACCGTAAGCGGCGAGGTCGTTGACGTCGAAGAACAATTGTGCTGGTTCAACTATCCCGAAGTTGCCCCCGAAGACTACGACGCATACTTCCTCGGCCTAATTGAAGAATACGAACAATCCCTCAAAGACGCCGAATAAATCAATCATTCAAATAACAAAAAAACGATTGCCTATCACGCAATCGTTTTTTTGTTGTACTAAAAGAAAATCTAATCATATTGTACACTCATATGTTAAATCCGCCTTATAAAGCGAGGCAAGATATGCTCTGAAAATCAAGCAATGACTATGCTACCGCCGTCGGCGGAGGTGAATTTGAAAGTGGTTTTGCCGAGGGCTTGCAGCGAATAGGCAAAGCCTGCGTTGTCGGAGTTGCCGATCAAAGCGTTGACTGCCGTCGTGCCGATTTGCAAATTCATATTTTCCGCGCTGCCGATTTTGAGCACGGCGTCGAGCGTGTGGAACAAATCGTCCGTATCGTCCGCCGAAAGATTGTTGAGTTTGAGTTCCTTATGCGCGACGGAGTAGCCCATTTTATCGTCGGTCTTTTCCACTCTCACGGTTGAAGACACGTAGAGTTCGTCGGGCACGTACTTTTTGAAAAGCGAGAACGGAAAGTCGTTCATTTCGTCCTTAAACGGTTTAAGATTGACTTTTGCCACCACGTTGAATTCCGCGCTGCCGTTCTCGGAAACGTTTGCAAAATCCATTTGTACGAGCCTTACGGACAATTCTTTTTCACCGATTTTGACCACACCGCCCGTTTGGCCGAAGAAAATGGTTTGAGCTAGTGCGCCTGCCTGCTTGGATGAAAACACGATCTCGTCCGCAAACGGCATCGGGGACGTTATTGCGGAAAAGTCCACCTTGTAGCCCTCGTACCCTTCCCCCTCGTTATACGAGATGAGTCCGTTTAGGTTTTTGTCCATAGCCGTCTTGACGTCCGCCATATCGCTTGCGGAAAACGCATTGGGACAAAGAGTTTTTTCGTCGGGTGTTTGCGACAGCGTTTTGAGTTGCCCCGCGGTTCTGAACAGATCGATTCCGTAAGTTGAGCGGACGTAGATATATCCGCCGATGATCGTTACACCCACAAGTGCGACGATGACGACGAGGGTGATAATAAGTCCTTTTATTGCTTTCATAAATACTCCTATGAGTAGATAGTTCGGCAAAAGCCGATATACCTGTCGTCCGCATTGACTACGAACGGCTCGTTGTTATTATATCATCTTATTTCTTTTTGGTAAATAGTGCTTTGATTTTTGCTCCGAGATTTTTGAAGAAGTTGCCGATTGCGGTAAAGCCTTTCTTCAATGCTATGCCCAAGTCCGCAAAAGTCTTTTTCTTGACAGCAAACCAGAAGATTGCAAATCCGCCGATTCCCGCAAGCAGCAGCGTGCCGATTACGATACCTGCAATCTGTCCGCCCGAAAGTCCGTCCTTTTTGGCAGGCGGAGTGATTTCGCCGCCCGAAGACGTATCTTCATATACGGCGGTAAGAGTTGTTCCTTCCGCCACCGTAAAGGTGTATTCATTTTGGGTGCTTACGATTTTTCCGCTTTCGTCCTGCCAGCCTGTGAACACTTTGCCTTCTGCCGGCTCGTTTGCGGTAACGGTTATGCTTTCACCTTTTTTAACAACTCCTGCGCCCGTTCCGCCGTTGACTTTGATTTCAACGGACGGTTTGGAGTCAACAGCTCTGAAATGCGCTTGAATCTTAATGTTGCTTGCAGGCATTACAAAGGTTGTCGGAGAACTTGTCGCACTTGCAAACTCGATGGTTACGCCCGCCGTTTCGCAAGTCCATTTGTCAAAGACTTTTCCTGTCGGTGCAGGATTTGCGGTTATAGTAATAGTTTCACCGGCTTTTGCAGGGGATTTGTCTTTCGTGCCGTCCACAATAACTATTTCATACTTTGCAATAGACAAATAGGTTGCCTTACAATGAAAAAACGCCCTCGATTTCGGGGCGTTTTTATTGGTTTTTCGCCGTCTTATTTAAGCAGATTTTCGGCATCGTCGAAGTTTGTTCGCACCGCCTTGAACACATCAGAAAGACGCTTGCCGTCCACAAAGCAATGGTTGACCGTTATGTTCAAAAGCATGACGCATTTGCCGTTTTCCTCGCGATATTTGTCCCAACATACTCTTGCACACGAAGAGGATTCGTAGTTGTTGTCGGGAAGTGGATGCGAAAAAGATTCCACGCTTATCCACGGCAAACAAGTGATATAATAATCGTCGAAACCGCTTGCGTCGTTGTATTGATCGTCAAAGGACGTTTGCGATTTTTTCTCCTCGATTATTCTTCGCGTTTCGTTGTAAAAGCCCTGATAATCGTCTATCATTTTGAAGCCGGCATTTGCAAATCTGCCCGAATCCGTCATCACGGTGAAAGTGGGATTTATCACATCGTACAAACGGATTTCGCCTCCAACCTCGCGCATACGCATTTCGGGCACGGAGTTAAGTGCCTTTGTGACGAGATAGAGCGTATTGGCAAAAAAACTCGTCTTTTTCTCTTTCGAAACGCGGACAAGCTCGCTTACGTCAACTTTGACGTTCATGCCGTAACACGGATTTGAAAAGGTGCGGAACCATGCATACTGCGACGGATTTTCAAGCTCTTCCACTCTATATGTTTTGTACATATGCCTTTATTTTGTCCTTTTCGTTTATTCCTGCTCGTCGAATCTCAAATACGCTTCTTTGAGAATTTTGGCACAGTTTTCCACTCCGATTGCCGACGTATTGAGGGTGATATGATAGTTTTTGGCATCTCCCCACTCGTTGTCGGTGTAATAGCGATAGTGTCTTGCTCTCATGCGGTCGTTTTCTTTAATCATGCGTTCGGCTTTCTTTTGGTCGTCGGTGCGCTTGAACACTTTTATGACGCGCTCCACCCTCGACGGCATATCCGCATGTATAAACACGTTGAGGCATTTGCACTTGTCTTTGAGCACGTAATCGGCGCAACGACCTACGATGACGCACGCGCCTTGTTTTGCGATTTTCTCTATTGCGTCCGCTTCGCAAGCGTAAATCTTCGATTCGACGTTTTCGAAGTTGGAGACGAGATTTCCGCCCCACATGCCTGCCGTAAACGCAACGGATGACAAACCTTTCATCTTCTGTTCGTTTTCTTTGATAAACTCTTGCGCAAAGCCCGAATCCTCGGATGCCATCGCAATGATTTCCTTGTCGTAAAATGGAATACCCAGCTCGTCCGCAAGCAATTTGCCCACAAACCTTCCGCCGCTGCCGTACTCTCTTGATATTGTGATAATCGTGTTCATATGCCCTCCTTCCGAGCGAAAACGCCGCGTTTTTCTTTATTTTATTATCCGCCATTTCGATATGTTCGTCAATACGCATTTTTAAAAAAGCGTTTATTTTTGTCCGATTTTCGCCATTTCTAACAATAAAATTCGGGTTTTGCCCTATCCCGTCTTTATTGACTTTTACGCTGCAAAAAACTATAATTGACGCATCAACACTGCGAGGTACTTTATGCCATACACGGTATATCTCAAAAAAGGCGAGGAAAAACGCGTGCTTCAAGGGCACAGTTGGGTGTACGCAAACGAAGTCGCGCGCATAGACGGCAAGGACAAAAACGGCTCTTTGGCAACCGTTTGCGCATACGACGGAAAATTTATCGGCAAAGGCTATATTAACCACCTTTCAAAAATTCTAGTCCGCATATTCATTCGCGACGAAAATCAAATCGACGACGAAAACCTTTATATCGAGCGCATAACTCAAGCAAAAGCTTCTCGCACAGCTTTGGGCTATGACAACTGTTATCGCGCGATCTTTGCCGAAGCGGACAATTTGCCTGCCCTCATCGTTGACAAATATTCCGACTATCTTGTCTGTCAGTTTCTATCGCTGGGAACAGACAAGCAAAAGGACAAAATCGTGAATTGCCTCGTCAAAGTTTTCAATCCGAAAGGCATATACGAGCGCAGCGACGTTGCCGTCCGTCAAAAAGAAGGACTTGAAGAGCGCACGGGCGTTTTGTACGGCGAAGTTCCCGACAAAATCGTCGCAGACGAAAACGGACTGAAAATGTCCGTCGACGTGAAAAACGGACAAAAAACGGGATATTTTCTCGACCAAAAAGAAAACAGATTTGCCGCGCGCAGATACGCAAAAGGCAGAGTTTTGGACTGTTTTTGCAACAGCGGCGGTTTTTCAGTCAACTGCGCACTGTCTGCAGACGAAGTCGTTGCTTGCGACATCTCGAAAACCGCACTTTCAAACGTCGAAGAAAACGCCTCTCTGAACGGTTTTACAAACATAAGAACCAAGTGCGCCGATGTTTTCGACGCATTGCGAGAGTACAAAAACAACGGCGAAAAATTCGACCTCGTTATTCTCGATCCTCCCGCATTCTGCAAGAGCGCAAGCGAAGTCAAGGACGCATACAGAGGCTACAAAGACATCAATGTGCTGGGCATGAAACTTGTAAAAAGTGGCGGATACCTCATATCCTCGTCGTGCTCGCATTATATGACCTTCCCTCTATTTGAAAAAATGCTTGTGGAAAGCGCAAAAGAAAGCGGCAAAATCGTGCGCACGGTTGAGATAAAATCGCAAGCACCCGACCACCCCTCGCTGCTCTGCGCCGAAGAAACGCAATACTTGAAATTTTTCGTTTTGCAAGTCATGTAAAACGCCTGCGACTTTTAACTTGTAAAATCTTCAACTTATATATAAAAACAAACGCGCACCGAAACGGCGCGTTTGTTTTTTTGCAATCTTCCGCAACTGCACGCTTGTAAGCAATTTCATTTGTGCTATGCGCAAATTTCACTGTCCGCAAGGACATTTTCACGCACGCTTGAGTGCATATCACTGTGCAAAATGTACAATTATGCGACGGCGTCATCGCTTTTTGTCGTTGCGTCGCTGACGACGTGTACGTCGAGTTGGTTGAAAGGTATCGTGATACCGTTTTCGTCAAACGCTTTCTTCACGTTTTCAATCATATCGAAATTGACCGTCCAATAGTCAGCGTTTTTGCACCATACTTTTGCGGAAATATCAATGCTGCTCGAACTTTGTGCCGATACGCGAACGGACGGTTCGGGATCTTTGAGAACAAGCTCGTTGGCATCGCAGACTTTTCTGATTATGGTTTTTGCTTTTTCAAAGTCATCCGAATAGGATATTGAAAATTTGAGGTCAACTCTGCGCAAATCTTTTTCGGAGAAGTTTACGACTTCGCTGGTGGAAAGTTTGCCGTTTGGCAGATACACGACCTTGTTGTCCGTTGTGCGAAGCCTGGTGTGGCAAATGCGAATATCCTCGACTGTCCCCTCATATCCGCATGCCTGAATGTAGTCGTCGTCCTTGAAAGGTCTTGTAATGAGGATAAGCACGCCGCCCGCAAAGTTTGAGAGCGTACCGTTGATTGCAAGTCCTACGCCGACGCCCAACGAAGCGATAAGCGCCGTAATTGCGCTTGTATCTATGCCCACATAACTGACAAGTCCGAGTACGACAAGCACTTTTAGTCCCACTTTCACCACATAGCTTGCGGTTTTGTAAATTGTTTTGTCGATTTTTTTGTTTTCCGCGACTTTCTTGTCCGCACGCTTTGCAATCTTTTTGCTCAGCCAATTGATAAGAGCAAACGACACGATCATAATCACAATCGCAATAAGCAATTTGATGCCGGTGTTCGTAAGCCAATTTTGCACTGTTTGCCACACTTGCTGCCAATCCATATCCAAAATCTCCTTGTGTTTTAAAAATTCAATAAAGCGCAATCCGCGCTCGTCAAGTGATTATACCCTCAACCGCCGCTTTTAGCAACACAAAGTTTCAACTTGGCAAAAACAACTCATGAATACATCCGCTTGTTGTCAAAACGCTTGTTTTTCAACACCGATTAAATTATTAAAAAATCCGTACCAACCGGCACGGAATAAGTTAAGAGTGCTTTCTATTGTTCGGGAATCATAACTTCGTCATATCGAGGGCTATACAAAATTTTTATATTTCGATCGACATATTTCTTATAAACCGCATTATATCCGTCGATCTGATATAGAAACGTATTTTGTTTTTTTGAACCGCTTCTTCGCACAAATTGTTGATTGTCATAAAAAAACGATACCGAAATCTTTGCACCAAATGAATTTCTTCTCATGTTATCATTTTGATTGACGGCAGACCAGCGCATATTCATTATACTGGGATCGTCAAACGATCTATAACAATATGCGTCAAGTAGTACGGCATCGGCAAGCCATAACCTGATTTTTTTCTTGTGATTCACTACTGTATAAATTGGATACATATATAAAAACAAAACAGCGAGTATTATTAATGCATAAATTACAATTTCCGCAATTCTCTCTGAATTAATAATTATCATAACCCCACTTGCTAGTATACCCAAAAAGCAAATACAAAGCAAAATTAACAAAACGATAAACTTTGGTTTCGAAATATTCTTTCCTCCCGATAATGTGGCTCTTATATCATTTTCGGTTATACTGTTTTTCTCCATTGTTTTGTTGTGTTTGAGATTTTGATTGTTTCGATACATATGCTATTATATTGTCAATATGTTAAAATGTTCTTTAATAATTTAATTATACAATAACATCTTCTATAATGTCAATAGCAACCGAAAACCGACAAAACGCATAGTCCGATTGCATTTTGTAGAAACCGTTGTACTCGCCGGGAGCGGAATTGGCGTAGACCATAGAGAACAAGATTCTCGAAAAATCGAACATTGCGATGTCCGTGGACAACTCGCCCATGTCTATAAGGCAACACTCGCCGTCTTGCACCATGATATTGTTGATATTGAGAGGTCGCCGTGCACGCAGCCGTCGCTGTCGGGAACGAGGTCGAGAAAGCGATGCAGATACCGTCTTTCCTCTTCGCTGACACCCGTGATGTTTGCTTGCGCTGCTGCTTTTTGCGAGACGAAACGCTGTTTCGTGTCGCTGCGCCTTGCGGCTTTTTTTACAGCCTGCGCAAGCCGTTTTTACCAGCTTGTATGAAAACAGCCGTCTTGTCGACGGCTGTTTCATTGTGTTTACGCTCTGGGATTCTTGATGTTTGCTTGCGCTGCTGCAAGGCGTGCGATAGGCACTCTGAAGGGGGAGCAAGACACGTAGTCAAGACCGATTGCGTGGCAGAATTCGATGGAGGAAGGATCTCCGCCGTGTTCGCCGCAGATACCGCAATGCAAATGGCTGTTTGCGCCTCTGCCGAGGGTGACTGCCATCTTCATGAGCTTGCCGACGCCTACTGTGTCGAGACGTGCAAACGGATCGGACTCATAAATCTTTGCCTGATAGTAGCTGGGCAAGAACTTGCCTGCGTCGTCACGGCTGAAACCGAACGTCATTTGCGTGAGGTCGTTCGTACCGAAACAGAAGAAGTCTGCCTCTGTTGCGATTTCGTCCGCTGTGAGAGCCGCTCTGGGGATTTCGATCATCGTGCCGACTTCGTATTTGAGATCGACGCCGCTTTCTTTGATGACTGCGTCGGCGGTTTCTACAACGGTCTTCTTGCAGTATTTAAGCTCTTTGACTTCGCCGACGAGCGGGATCATGATTTCGGGCATAACGTTCCAATCGGGATGACGTTTTTGGACGTTGATAGCCGCCTTGATGACCGCTTTGGTTTGCATAACCGCGATTTCGGGATAAGTGACTGCCAAACGGCATCCTCTGTGACCCATCATCGGGTTGAATTCATGCAAGCTGTCGCAAAGAATCTTAATTTCGGAAACGGATTTGCCTTTTGCTTTTGCAAGAGCTTCGATATCCTTTTCTTCGGTGGGAACGAACTCATGGAGCGGAGGATCCAAGAAACGAATGGTTACGGGCATGCCTTTGAGAGCTTCCATGAGACCTTCGAAGTCTGCTTGTTGCATAGGCTCGATTGCGTCGAGTGCTTTGACACGCTCTTCAACGGTTTCGGAGCAAATCATTTCACGGAATTTGTCGATTCTGCCGGGGCCGAAGAACATGTGCTCGGTACGGACAAGACCGATGCCTTGTGCGCCGAGTTCTGCAGCTCTTTGTGCGTCTTGGGGAGTATCAGCGTTGGTGCGAACGCCAAGTGCTTTATACTTGTCTGCGAGCTTCATGATTCTTCCGAAATAACCGCTGTTGGGATCTGCGGGAACGGTCTTGATGATCGTGTCGTAGATGTTGCCCGTCGAGCCGTCGAGTGAAAGGCCGTCGCCTTCGCGGAAGATCTTGCCTGCGAGTTCAAAATATTTTTCTTCTTCGTGCATCTTGATGTCGCCGCAACCGGAAACGCAGCAGGTTCCCATTCCGCGAGCAACAACCGCCGCGTGAGAGGTTTGACCGCCGCGAACGGTGAGGATGCCTTGTGCATATTTCATACCTTCGATGTCTTCGGGAGAAGTTTCGAGTCTGACGAGGACGACTTTCTTGCCTGCCTTACCTTCTTTGACTGCGTCTTCAGCCGTGAAAACGATCGTGCCTGCCGCAGCGCCAGGAGATGCCGCGATACCTTTGCCGACGATGTCTGCTTTGTCCGCTTCTTTGAGTGCCTTTGCGTCAAATTGCGGATGGAGCAACATATCGAGAGTCTTTGCGTCGATTTGGAGGAGTGCTTCTTGCTCGGTGATCATACCCTCGTCGATGAGGTCGCAAGCGATGCGGATTGCAGCCGCTGCGGTACGTTTACCGTTTCTGGTTTGAAGCATATAGAGTTTCTTTTGTTGAATGGTGAACTCCATATCTTGCATATCTCTATAGTGATTTTCCAAAATCTTGCAAACGTCTTGGAATTGCTCGTACACTTCGGGAAGAACTTCTGCCATTTGAGAAATGGGCATCGGGGTGCGGACACCCGCGACGACGTCTTCGCCTTGAGCGTTCATAAGGAACTCACCCATAAGACCGGGTTCGCCGGTGGCGGGGTTACGCGTGAAAGCAACACCCGTGCCGCAATCGTCGCCCATGTTGCCGAATGCCATCATTTGGACGTTGACTGCCGTGCCCCAGCTGTACGGAATGTCGTGATCCATACGGTAGATGTTTGCGCGGGGGTTGTCCCAGCTGCGGAAAACCGCTTTGATTGCTTCGAAGAGTTGTTCCTTCGGATCGGACGGGAAAGGTTTGCCGATCTTTGCTTGATACTCTGCTTTGAACTTGCCTGCGAGTTCTTTGAGGTCGTCTGCGGTGAGTTCGACGTCATAGGTGACGCCTTTTTTCTCTTTGAGTTCGTCAATGAGAGCTTCGAAGTACTTCTTGCCGACTTCCATAACGACGTCGGAGAACATTTGAATGAAACGTCTGTAGCAGTCCCAAGCCCATCTGGGATTGCCGGATTTCTTTGCCAAAACTTCCACAACGTCGTCGTTGAGACCGAGGTTGAGGATTGTGTCCATCATACCGGGCATGGACGCTCTTGCGCCCGAACGAACGGAAACGAGAAGCGGATTTTCTTTGTCACCGAATTTCATGCCCGCTTTTTCTTCGAGCTTGGTGATGTTTTCCATGATTTCCGCTTTGATGTCGTCGTTGATTTGTCTGCCGTCCTCATAGTATTGAGTGCATGCTTCGGTCGTAATAGTGAAACCGTAAGGAACAGGAAGACCGATGTTGGTCATTTCTGCGAGGTTTGCGCCCTTGCCGCCGAGAAGTTCACGCATTTTTGCATTGCCTTCGGCAAACTGATAAACGTATTTTTTGCCCATTTAGAATTCCTCCTAAAAGATTTCTTTATATTCATTGACTATGATAACAAAAAACGCTTTTTTTTGCAAGAAGTTTTATAATGTTGCAGAAATATTTTATATGTGTATATTATTTTCCATAACCGAGCGCAAAACGCAAAATTTTTCTTTTTCTAATTTCCAAAATGAGTTGCGCCCGCCGTTTTTTTTTGTTACACTTTGTTTATCAAATTTTTTTAGAGGTGCAACTTTTATGGACGCTGACCCACGAAGTAGTCAACAACTCCACTAATACGCACACGCTTTAGGTTCTCCTGCGTGGCGCGTATTGCTATGCCCCAGGAGGACAAAATGATCCAAGTCTACAAAAAAGTCAACAAATCCGTCATCGAAGTAGATCCCGAACTTATCGTCGAGGGCTACGATTTCACCGAGCAATGGATTCATATGTCAAACCCCACCGACAAAGAAATCGAGCTCGTGTGTTCCTCATGCAAAATTCCCGAGGACTACGTCAAAGCGGCACTGGACTCCGAAGAGCGCGCTCACTGCGAAAAAGAGGACGACATACTCATGGCAGTCACCGACATTCCTATCACCGAGGAGGACGACGACCGCTACACTTACGCGACCTTGCCTTTCGGCTGCATCACAACGGAAAGCACAATCGTTACTGTTTGCCTAAACGAAACGTCCATAATCAACGACCTTATGGCAGGACGCTACGTCAAGGATTTCAACATCCACAAGCGCACTCGTTTTGTGCTTCAACTTCAATATGTTATTGCAAAAAAATACTTGCAATACCTCAAACAAATCGACAGAGCAAGCCAACGCGTTCAAGCAGAGCTTGAAAAAGCGATGAAAAACGAAGGCCTTATCGAGATGCTTTCGCTTGAAAAATCCCTCGTTTACTTCTCCACTTCTCTGCGTGCGAACACCGCCGTGCTCGACAAGTTCCCGCGTCTTGTCAAATTCTTCGAAGAAGACGACGATTTGTGGGACGACGTGCTTATCGAAAACAGACAGGCAATCGAAATGTCAAACATCTACCGCGACATTTTGAGCGGCACGATGGACACCTACGCTTCCATCATTTCCAACAACCTCAACGTCGTCATGAAGACGCTCACCGTCCTCACGCTTTTGGTTGACACCCCTGCAATGATCGCCGCACTTTGGGGCATGAACACGGGCGTTCCTTTCGAGGGCAAACTTTGGGGGTTCTGGGTTGTCGTGGGCATAAACGTGCTTATTTGCATTGCGCTTATCATCGTTTTTATCAAGAAAAAAATGCTCAAATAATACGGATTTTGGAAAAATCGAATCGACACAAAAAAATCGGCAATCGGCCGATTTTTTTATTGCCGAAGAATAGTTTTATATCGTTGAAATTTGCCAACCGTTTTATCTTTTTTTCGGTATTCTATCCGCTTTAATTGCAATATCCGTCGCATTTGCGAATGGTGTTTTATTTTGCGTTTTTCCACATAAAAACGGAAGCGTTACGCTTCCGTTTAAAATTTTGCGTTTTTTTGCCAAAACCGATATTCTATCAGCCTTGAATGAGGGACTTCATGACCTTTGCCATGCATTGAATGACAATCTTCTTTTCTGCCGGCACGTCCTTGTACTTGTTGTACGTGCTGAGCAAAAGCGTTGCGATGTTCATCTTCATTTGCTTGGACATGTTTTGAGCAAGCATATAATCGACGAGGTTGGGCAGTTTGACAAGTTTTGCCGGCTTGACGATTTCGTCGTCGTCCTCGCTCGGACCGTCAACCACGTAAACCACTTCCTCTTTTTGCTCTTCGCTCGCAGTTTCGTCGGCAACGGATTGTTCTTGCGGTTCTTCTTGTTCGACCTCTTCCTCTGCCGGCTCTTCGGCTTCTTCCGATTGCTCGTCAACCGTTTCTTCTTGAGCTTGCTCTTCGACTTGCTCTTGAGAGGGCTCTTCTTTCACTTCTTCGAGAGCGGGAGTTTCTTCGGCGGTTTCCTCTACGGGAGCTTCCTCTGCCGGTGTTTCGTCCTTGACTTCTTCTACGCTTTCGCTTGCTTGTTCGGATTGAGCGGGCTCGTCGTCAACGGGCTGCGCAACAAGGTCATCGCCTTGTTCTTGTTTGAGAATATAGGCTATGGCTTCGTACTCTTTGGGGAGTGCGTTGTCGTCCTCGTCGTCATCGATGAGTTCGCTTTCAAGGAAAATTTTGTCTTCTTGCTTCTTTGCCGCCTCTTGATCGGCTTGTTGCTTTTGAAGCTCTTGCTGTTGTTGCAAGCGCAATTCTTCTTCGCGGCGTTCTGCTTCGAGTTTCTTTTTCTTCTTACCAAACATCTTTACAATCCTCGCAATGTTTTATTGATATTCTTGATATTTTGCGTCGGCTCACAATTTTCCCGACGTCGATTTTTTAGTTGTTGCTTTGCAAATCGCGCATCACTTTGGAAAGGCAAGACACGACGATTTTGCGATCTTCTTTGCTGTCCTTAAACTTATTGTACGTACCTATAAGCATTGTTGCGATTTGAATTTTCATCGCTTTGGGCATATTTTTTGACAGCATATAGTCCACCAAATTGGGCAATTTGACGAGTTTTGCCGGTTTGACGTGCTCGTCATCATCCTCGTCGTCGCCTTCAACGACATAGACCACTTCGGGTTCTTCGTCCTCTTGCGCCTCTTGGATTTCTTCGCTTTCCGTCTCCGATTGTTCCTCTTCGGACTCGTCCTCGCTTTGCTCTTCTTCGCTCACAACGTCCTCTTCGGCGGAATCTTCTACGTTTTCTTCTTCCGCACTGTCCGTTGTGGATTCTTCAACGGCTTCTTCCGTTTGTTCGTCCTCTTCGATGTCGTCAACGTCCTCGGACGCTTCCGTTTCTTCGCTTGCCGTATTCTCTTCCTCTACGTCGGAGTTGTCTTCATCGGCTTCTTCGATTTGAGACTCTTCGGTTTCTTCCGCTTGCTCTTCAACTATTTCTTCTTGAGCTTGCTCTTCGACTTGCTCGTCCTCTTGAACGGGCTCTTCTTCGACAGGCTCTTGCTCTTCGCTTTCTTCTTGCTCGGCAGGTTCGGATTGTTCGCTTTCTTCAACGGCAGCGGTTTCTTCTTGCTCGTCGATTTGCTCTTCTTCGGTTTCTGGCGCGATTTCCTCTTGCTCCTCAACGGCTTCTTGCGGTTCTACGACTTCTTGTTCGAGCTGTTCGTCAAGGACTTGCTCGGTTTGCTCGTCCTCTTCCTCTGCCTTTTGTTCGACTTCTTCCTCTTGCTCTTGCAAAAGTTCGTCTATATGCTGTTGTTCGGCAACTTCTTGGTCGCCTTCTTCGATTTCTGTTTGAGTTTGGTCGGATTCCTCTTGGGCAATCTCTTCGACTTCTTCTTCCTGAGCGTTGAGGATTTCGTCAATGCTTTCTTGCTCGTCCTCTTCAGTTTCCGACTGTTCTTTCATTTTCTGCTCGATAAGAGCTTCGATAGGCGTTTGCTCGTTTTCGTCGATATCGACAGCCTTTGCGGTGTTGCGCGCAATGATTTCTTCAACCAAAGCGTTGAGCTCTTGAAGGGGCGACGAATCGGTTGCGTAATTGCTTTCGATTTGGAGATTGACTTTTGCGTCGAGATCCTCTTGCATAGCCTCGAAAATTTCGAGACATCTTTGATTCTGCTTGCGAGCAAGAATCACGAGCACGAGATAAATCACGCCGATAAGCACGAGAACGACAAGGTGTACGACGCCCATTTTTGCGTCTTGCAAAGTGCCGTAACCCCAAAACGCAAACAAGCCGAGCAGTATAAGGGATATTGCGAGGAACACGCCCGAACGCACGTCTTTGTTCTTTTTGACAAACTTGTCGTAGACGGCGCTGTCGCTGACTATATCGCTGGGGTATCCGAAACGCACTCCGAGATATTGCACCCATGTGTCGCGAAGTTGTTGCGGCGTCTTTTTGGAGAAACAATGCGCCGTGAAATCGCTGACGTTGTCGTCGTCAACAGCATCGACGTTGGCAAGGTATTTTCTGATTTTTTTGCTTGAAACGTAAAGTTTGCGGGCATGAGAGCCGAGCAACGTGAAAGCAGTTATGACGCCAATGCCCGAAATCACCGACAGTACGACGATGAAAAACATTTTGATGTCGACGACAGGAAGTTTTTCGGACACTCCTGCAAGCCAATGAAACGCCTCTTCGAAAAATTCCACGATTATCCTCCGTTTCGATACCGATGTGCGCGTCGATAACTTTAAGAAATATCTATATAATTATACATAGCGCACGCATAAAAATCAAGAACATTTTTCAAACAAATGAATTTTTTTATCAAAATTTTCCTCGTGTGCGCAAAAAGAAAAAACGCCCGGCAAAATCGCAGAGCGTTTTCTATCTTTCAAAGCGTTCACCGTTTTAGACAAAAGTCTTTCTATTTCAAGACGCGGTTTTGCTTTTTCTACCGCACGTTTTACAATCATTCGATGCAAACAAGTCCTATACTTTCAGCGTCTTTCCGGTTGCGAAAGAATAAAGCAAAATTTCATCGATTTTTGCGCCTATTGCGCTTTCAACCGCCGATTTGTACAGATAAAGTTGCTTTTTGTACTTTTCAACCGTTTTTTCGTCTTTGAGCGACGAAGTTTTGAAATCGACGATTATCTTCTTTTCGTCATTGATAAACAAGTCGATTACGCCTTGCACCAACACTCTGTCGTCGCTTGAAAAATCGTCGGATACGTCGCTCGCCTTTTTGTACATCATAAAGGCTTGTTCCCTATGGCACCTACCCTTCTTTTCTGCCTCGCGCGCAATCTGCATAACCTCGCTTTCAAGGCATGCGACGATGTCTTTTGCATCAACCGCGGCTTTTTCTTCGGCTGTGAGAATATTGCGTTTTACAAGCGAATTTATCTGTTCTTCGACCTCGCTTAAACCGCTTGCGAAATAGTCGATATATTGCATAACCTTGTGGTAAGCAGTGCCTCGTTTCGCCGCATCTTCAAACAAGTTTACGGTATCTTCGTCCATGCTGTCGAGAGCGGAAACGCTGTACTTCATCGCAAGCGAAGTCGCTTGTTTGTACGGATATTCGAACGATTGCGCCTGTTTTATCGCGCTCACGATTTCATCGTTCGGCAAAAGTTGCAGCCTTTCGTTTTTGACGCTGCGATTCTCCTCGTCGCCGGAGTAATGGCGGAAGGGCACACACTTCACCGCACCGTCGAAAACCGCGTTTGAAATGAAATCGATATCGCATCCCGCGCCGCCCAGTCTTGCCGTTACGCCGAAGCCCGCGCTCTTCGTTTCGCTGACGGTTGCGGTGATATACATCAGCTGTTTGGCGCGCGTGAGCGCAACGTAAAAAAGTCTTATCTCCTCTTTGAGCTGATTGTCTTTTATACACTTTGCCACGGCGAGTTTGGACAGCGTGAGCGAATTTTTGGTTTTGTTTTCGAAATCGAAAGAATTCATTCCCACAAGTCCTTTGTTGTTAGACTTGTCGCCGCCCATGCCTTTGCCTGTCAGTATGAGATCGCCGGATCCCGCCTCGTAATTGAATCCGAATGCGGTGTCCGCAACGAACACGACGGGATTTTCAAGTCCCTTGTAGCCGTGAAAAGTGGATATGACCACTCTGTCGCCGCCCGTCGCGCCTCTGTCGCCGCCGTCGGCTTCACAGTAATCGCGCAGGAATTTGCCGAGAGAATCGTCCTCGTCGGGACTTTGCATAAACGCTTTAAGCCCGTACACGTCTCCCTCTCCCGATCGCATGAGATACGCCTCGTAACAGCAATCTCCGACGATATCGTTCATAAGGTTTTTTACGCTTTCAAAGCTCGCTTTGAGTCTATATCTCTCGAGTGTTTTCAGCGTATTTCTCGCTTTTTCCGCAACGGACGAATCCGAATGAGCCGCCGCCAAAAACTTGTCGTAAAGGCAATCGCCGTCTTCGGACGCGATCAACGCAACTTCGCTCTCGTCGTAGCCGCCGAAATAGGACAACAAATATCCTGCGAAAGGAATGTCTTGTCTGGGATTGTCGAGCACGCGTAAAAACGCCACAAGCTCTCTTTCGGGCAAAGAAACCGATTTGCCGAACGCTCCTTCGTTGACGGGTATTCCTTTCGATTTGAGAGTTTTTACGATTTCTTTCGCACCCGTCGAGCGTGAGCGGAACAACACCGCGATATCGCCGTAACCGATATACTTTCCGTCGCCCTTTGCTCTTCCGACGAGCTTTTGGATTTCGCTTGCGATGAAGTTGCCTTCTTGCGAACTTGCCTCGTCGTCCTCTTCTCCCTCGTCTTTTTCTATGTCGTAAAGTCCGAAAGACGGGACGCTTTCGCTCTTTTGCTTTACGAAAAGATGCACCTGCACGTATCCTTCGGGAGATACGCCTTCCAATTTCACCGGCGCAACGTCTTTAAGTTCGAATCTCGCGTCCTTTTTGTAGTCGACGTCCGCACTCGCCTTCGTCATTGCGCTGTCAAACACACCGTTGACGAAATCGAGGATTCCGTACGCGCTTCTGAAATTGCGGTTGAAATAAACGTTCATCCCCTCTTTTACGCTCTCTTCGTAGGCGTTTTGTCTGGATATGAAAATCGCAGGGTCGGCAAGTCGGAAACCGTATATACTCTGTTTGACGTCCCCGACCATAAAGCACTCGCCTTTGACGAGCTTACGTATGATTGCCTCTTGCGTGGGGTTGACGTCCTGATACTCGTCCACAAACACCGCGTCGAAATCCCCCGAAAGCTCGTATTCGTCGTGCGATAGCAATTCGAGCGCCTTGTGTTGCAAATCCTCAAAAGACAATACGTTGTCCGCTTGTTTGAGCTCTTCGAGTTTTTTTGCGAACGTTTGAGCGACTTCCACCAGCTTTTTGACGTATTTTGCGTTTTGCTCGTGGGCGGATTCGAGAGAGTCCTGCCTGTTGCAAATCTCTTTCATTTCGTCGATTGCGTCGTGAAACTGTTTGAGATAGTCTTTGACGTAGCCGACGAGCAACTTTTCTTCATCGCTCGCTTTCGGACTGACGGTTGCGCGCGGTTTTTCGTACTTGCTCGCAAGCGTGCACATATCGAAAAGTTTGCTTTTGCTTTCAAGCTCGTCGCAAAAGCATATCGCGACTGCAAGGCTTTGCAAATATTTCGAGGTTGGCGCAAGCACTTCGAGTTGCGTTTTTATCGGCAAAAGCGCGTTCTTGGCGTTTGCGAAAAACGTCTTGTAATAATCTTGCAATATTGCAAAAAATTTGCTGTTTTCATACGAATCGTAGCACTCGCTCACGCACCTTTCAAACTCTTCTTCGTCGGGCTGAATTTCGATAAGACCGTAAAATTTGATGAGATTGCTCTTCAAATTTTCTTCCTTTCTGGATTGCGAAAAAATGTCGGCAAGCTCGCAAAAAGTTTCGTCGCCGCTTGCGGTATAAGTTGCAATCACGTCGTCGAGCGCGCGATTCATATAAGAAGCGTGGCGAGTTTCGTCAAGCACGTCGAACGTCGGAGATATGCCGAGTTTGTCGAAGTTTTCGCGTATGAGCGACTGGCAAAACGCGTGTATCGTGCAAATATGGCAAAACGGAAGCTCATCGATTTCTTGTCTGAATCTGTCCCGCTTTTCACCCGAAGACGCGCAAGCCGCTTTAAAAAGTTCCTGATGTAACTTCTCTTTAAGTTCGTCGGCAGCGGCGTTGTTATACACGAGCACCAACAGATTTTTGAGCGTTGCGCCCTCCGATATCATCACGATTATGCGTTTGACCATCGTGGACGTTTTGCCGGAGCCTGCCGATGCGGACACCAAAATACGACCTCTTTCGAGCACGGCTCTTTTTTGGTCGTCGGTGAGAAGAATATTGCCCTTTTCGTCACGCAAAATTTCAAGTCTTTCTTCCGCGTTTTTACCGAATACGGTCACCTTGTTTTCACTCATTTTCGTTCTCCTCCCCGTTTAAAACAAAACTTTCAAGTCCTTTGACTTTCGGCGATTTTCTTTCGCAAACGCCCTTGTACGCGCATATTGCGGCAAAGTCGCAACGCTTGCATTTGTCTTTGAGAGGCGAGGGCTTTATGTACCCTTCGGCAATCTTGCTTGCTCCCTCTCCCGCGATTGCGACGGCATAGTCGCCGAGTGCGTCGAAGCCCTCTTTCGAGAGGTGAATTTCGGGATTTAAGTTCTCGCCTTTTCTATCCGTTTTGTACGGTACAATCGCACAATCGGGATTTGAAAGCGTCATTTCGTCCATTAAACCAAGCGTTTCGCGACTGTCGCACGCTTGCCCTTTGTATTTGTAGCGATTGCCGTCCTCGTCCGTAAAACTTGAAAACACCGGGAAATAAAACACTCCGCAAGGCGTTGCGTTTATGCTTTTTTCAACCGCTCTCATATACACGTAAAGCTGTATCTTTTGTCCGCAATAAAACTCTTTAAGGGGTAAATCCGCGCTCTTATATGTCTTGTAATCGATGATGACGAACTTGTCGCCGAGCACGTCCACTCTGTCTATCGTGCCTTTGAGTTCCACCTTTTTGCCGTCGAATTCGAGCGACATGGGTTTTATCTCGCTCTCGCCTATCTTCGCTTCAAGCAAATACGGGATGAATTTGGAGCGTTTTTGCACGTCGAACAAGTCTTGACAAAGCGTGATTCCTTCTTGTTTGAGGCGCGCGAGGATTCTGCCCGTATCCGCTTTTTCGAGCAACACTTCAAAATGGTTTTCCTTTATCGCAAGGTCGAAATACTCGCTTGCCTTTTGCGCCGCGTCCTGCTTGTCGTTTATCTTGCCGTCTCGCACGTCGCCGAAAAACTTTTCAAGCACGAAGTGCAAAATCGTGCCGTTTTCCGTGCCTTCGAAAGTGCCGTCTTTGCGCTTTCTCAAAGACAAAATATAGTTGAAATAATGTGCGTACGGACACCCGAAAAACGTTTCGAGCCTACTCACGCTCGTGCGCCCGACAAAATAAGATTTTTCAGGCAAATTTATTTTTTCGGGGATAACGAACGACTTTTCGATAAGGCTCTTTTCTTCCTCCGACACGAGCGAATACGCCGAGCCGAAAACGTCGATATCCTTTGCGTCCGCTCTTCCCGACACGCCGTTTTTCAAAGTTTCGTTGAAGCAGCTCTTTTGAGTAGACAACACGAGGGCGGCTTTTTGCATATCCGTGCCGTCGAGGGTTTCGAAATGCTCGAAATCAATCCTCTCGATTTGAAGAGGTTTGCCGTCTTGTTCAAGCATGTTTTGAAGCTCGAACACAACGGTCGACGGGCGAAGCGCGCCGCCGTCACCGCTGTCGGGATAGCTTACCGCAAGTCTGCCTTGCGGCTTTTTCATTAGGTCGCAAACGAAATACATACCGTTGAGCAGTTTCTGTTTTTCGCTTGGATTTATCTCGACTCCTAGAGCGGACAAAGTTTGCTCGTCCTTGTGCGTTATCACGACGCCGCCACTGCTTTGAGGGGGCAGTTTTCCGCTGTTTGCGCCGAGAACGTAAATATCTCCGTTGCCCGAAAATCTCGAATCGGTATCGCCTATAAACACACAATCGAGATACGTAGGTACAAGCGCGATTTTGAGCGTCTTTATCATTGACTTGAACACGCTTTCGAAACCTGCGATATCCGTGTCGTAATCCAGCACTTCTTCTATCTCTTCGAACACCGCCTCCAGCTTTGAATCCACTTGCTCGGCGCACTTTCTGAAATACTCGCTTTCGCTTGCAAGGCGGTCAACGTATTTCGCATAACACGGCGCAAGAGTTTCAAGCAACTCTTTGGTTGCAAAAACGAAAGCCTTTACGTTTTTCACGCCGGCAAATTTTTCGGGTTTTACGAGAGTTATCAACTCTTTTCTCACTCTCTCCGGAATAACGTTTTCGATGCAATTATCCAAAACAACGTCTTTATCGTCTATTTTTGCATTGATAAAACCGCCTTTTTGTTCTTTTCCCTTAATTGTCTTTCTTTCTTCGCACTTTTTGAAACAAGCCTCTTTTTTTGTCGGCACGTGTTCGACGTTGTATTTCAAGCAATAGTTTTCAAACAAATATGCGCCCTCATAGCCGTATTCGGAATATGTTGCAAAGAGCGGATTTTTGAGCAAATCGCACACTTCGTTAAGCCTGAATCCCGTGCGCACGCAAGCTATGGTTTCAAGGATAAGTCTTGCTTTCGCCTGCTCGGAAAGCAACTCTTTTTTGTCGATAAAGAACGGAATGTCATATCTGGAAAAAACGGTTTTTATCTCTTGCGCATAAGCGTCAAGATCACTGACGAACACCTCGAAATCCTTGTATCTTTTTCCCTCTCTCACGCCTTTTGCGACGTCTACAGCAACGCGCAAAATCTCGTCGTTTCTATTCTTCGCCGAGCGCAAAATCACCTTGTCTTCGCAATCCGCTTTGTCGTTTGCGTCGGTGGAAATATACGCGAAAAGTTTTTTTGAAATCGCGTCTTTGTAGGCGGGCAAAACTTCGTCGTTTTTCTCGATTTGCACTCTTCCCTCGCAAAGAGCAGCAAGCCTTTTTGCGACTCTGTCGGGATATATGCGGCTGTTGGGGTTGTTATATCCGCTGGTTATACCCACGGTGAGCGAAAGAGCGTTGTTTGCCAGGCTCTTTATGATTTCGGTTTCGGGTGCGGAAAAATCGTATATGTCGGTGATGTAAAAATTGGTTGCGGCAATTTTGTCCGGGTTCGTTTTCAAAAACTCGGCAAGAGCGTAAAGCCTCGTCGAAGAGTCGCTGTGCTTGCCTTCGAGCGCGTCAAGATACCCCTCGTATATGAGTGCTATGTCTTTGGTTTTCATCTTCAAAGACGCGGTTGCGTTCTTTGCCGACTCGATAAGCTGCTCGCTAGAAATACCGCTGTTGCGTATTGCGGTGAGAGCGGCGTAAAGTTCGCTTGCAAAGCCGTCTTTGAGAGCGACTTTGTCGTAATAACAAAGTTTGTCGCGCCTGTCGGATATAACTTTGCCTATAAGCATAACCGAGCCTTCGGGTGTCAGACACTTTTTGATGTCGTTGCCGATGAGCTTGTTTGCAAGGCGCGTAAAAGACATAACTTCTATGCCGAAAGTGCTTTCGATGCCGAGAGCGGAAATAAGACCTCTCTCCACCGAAGCGGTGAATCTGTCGGGCGCGATAACGACGTTTTTTGCCGTCCCGTCCATGTTTTTGCGCAAAACCTCGACAACGCCTAGATATGCGCCTTTTGACGTGTTTGAAGTGATTATTTTCATATTTTGAGTATATCACCTTTTATGTACCGTTTCAATCCCATTAGCAAAACAAATAAAAATTAACAATTTTTATTTGTTTCTTTCAAATTTTAAGGTTAAATGAAGAAAATCAAGCCGTTTTTTATTGCGAGAATATATTTTTATGCTATAATAAACACATTATGAAAAAAGTTATACTTACAATATCCATAGTGCTTGTCGTCGCGCTTGCTTGCGTTTCGATGACGGCTTGCAACAACACCGCAACCACGCAAGGTCAGCTTCGCAACATTTTGAGCGACCACAACAGCGAGAGCTTCGAATACGACGTTTGCGCAAAGGACGCGGACGGCAACAAAATCGAAGGCTACGACGGGACGTACAAAGTCACCCTCAAAGCGTACGGCGAAGGCGCAAAGATCGAAAACTTCGGTTCAAGCGACACCAATCTCGAAAACCTTTCCGCAGGCATTTTGGTCAACGGTTTGCTGAGCGTCGGCACGCAAACGTACGAAACGGGCTGCTACTTCAAGCTCATCAACGGTTCAAACTACATGGTGCCCGCCTACTCGTACAGAGTGCAAAAGGACGGCGAAAAGGAAACTTTCCGTCTTTTCGGTTCGTACGACGGCAAAAAGTTCTCCTACACTCGCACCGTAAACGGTGAAAAGAGCGAAGGCAGTGTGGAAGCAGGCGGAACGACTTATTTCGACAACAACGAATTCCATCAGGCATTGCGCACCATCACAACGTTCAGCGATTCGCTTGCGTTCTCATTCTCCGTGCCTCTCGTTTCCGCAACGGAAGCAGGTTCGGTGACGCTCACCACGAGAGCGGACGGCAAAACCAACGTCAAAACGCCCTACACCGCTTCGAGTGAGAAATATTCCGACAACGGCATCGAATGCTACAAAGTCTACGTTTCGCGCGCAACGGAAGTCGCAGGCGTTTCGCAAACTCTCTATTATGCTACAAGCGACGTTTTATTTAACGGCTGGGCAATGAGACACGTGCTTGTCAAAATCGAAGAACCTTTCAAAAAAGACGGCAGCACCAATATGATGACATACGAACTCAAAACCGCAACCCTTGCCTGATAATTGTCTAAACCAAAAAGCACACCGCTCGGTGTGCTTTTTTTTGTGCTTTTGAGGCAAAATCAATTCAAAATTCAAACAGATTTCTTGCGTGCCGAAAAGCGATAAAATCAAGTCAATACAAATACGTGTATTTCGCCCTGTAATGCTCGTACATTTTCTCGCACATTTCGTCCTCACTGTGTCCGATAGCGATGATTTTGCCGAACTTGGAGAGGAAAAACATATCGCGCGGCACGTACACGTAGTCGAATACGCCGTCCGCTTGCGCGTCGGCAGGCGTTTTGTATCGTTTGTCCGTGTCGTCGCGCGCGATGTAGCACAAATCTTTGTCGTTTTGCACCACGGCATAATTGCGATAGATATACGCGATTTTTTCAATCGCTTCGTCCTCTGTGTCGCAAACGTCGTACGTCGTATCGTTTTTGAGGATTATTGCGAAATTTCGATTTTCAATCGCATACTCGAAAATCTCGTCGTCCTCGCCGTCGAGATACGGCAAAAGATCCTCGCGCTCGCCGTACGTCCATTGTTGGTGCATTTTGGTCATATAAATTCGCGTTTTCATATCGATATTATACCACGCAATAATGCCGTTTTCAATAGAGTTGGTCAAATATCGGGAGCATCTTGCGGTTTAATCCCGTCAAAATTTCGCAATTCCGAAAGGTTTTTAAGTCGCAACACGAAAAGTATATTCGCGCGCACGCGCAATTTTATAGTTGTTATTATTTATTATAAGTGTTATAATCAATATAATTCTCAAACAAAGAGGAACGCAATGGACATTATTATCAGCGGTTTGGGCGCAGTCGGCACAACCCTTATGCAAGAACTTGCGGACGAGGGACACAACGTCGTCGTGGTGGACATCAACGGCGACAAAGTCGAAAAAGCCGTCAACCAATTCGACGTAAAAGGCGTCATAGGCAACAGTGCGAGCGCGGACGTGCTTAAAGAAGCAAACGTTGCGTACGCGGAGCTTTTTATCGGCGCGACCAACCATGACGAACTGAATATTCTTTGCTGCATCATCGCAAAACGCCTCGGTGCGAAAAAGACGATTGCACGCGTTTCGAAGCCCGAATATCTTGAACTTTTCGGCAACGAAAACGATTTGGGCATCAGCCTTTTGGTCAATCCGCAATACGAAGCCGCGCTTGAAATAAGCCGTATGCTTCGCTTCCCCTCGGCAATCAAAGTCAACGAGTTTTCAAACGGAAAAGTCGAGCTTGTCGAATTTAGGGTTGACGAAACAAGCGACCTCGTCGGACTCGAACTCAAAAATTTGAGCTCGAAATTCAAGGCAAAAGTCCTTATTTGTGCGGCAAAACGCGACGGAAAAGCAATTATCCCCGGCGGCGATTTCGTCATTCGCGCGGAGGATAGACTTTTCCTCACCGCAACGGCAAAAGATATATCGCTGTTTTTCAAGCAACTTGGCTGGAACAAGCAATCCAAAGACGTCATCATCGTTGGAGGCTCGACGACTGCGTATTATCTTTGCAAAGAGCTTGACAAACTCGGCATCCACTCCAAACTCATCGAGAAAAACGAACAAAAAGCTCGGATGTTTTCGCAAGATTTCAGAAAAGCGGACGTCATTTTGGGCGACGGCACAGATCAGGAACTTCTGAAAGAAGAAAACATTTCCACAACCGACGCTTTCGTCGCACTTGGCAATATCGACGAGCAAAACATCATAATGAGCATGTTTGCCTCCTCTCAAAACGTGCCGAAAGTCATCACCAAAATCGACCAACTCGGCTACTACGATATGTTGCAAAAGAGTGGAATTTACAGCGCGGTGTCCACAAAAAACTCCACCGCAGACCACATCATCCGTTTCGTGCGTCTTTTGAGCAACAAATCGGGCAGCACCGTCAAGCGTATGTTCCACATCATTGACGACACCACCGAAATTTTGGAATTCGAAGCGAAAGCGAATTTCAAAAATTTCGATATACCCATTCAAAAACTCAACCTCAAAAAGCACTTGCTCGTTGCGGGCATAATCCGCAAAGGAGTGCTTATCACCCCCTCAGGACAAGACGTCATCAAAGAGGGCGACAACGTCATCATCGTCACATTGGAAGAAGGTCTTGACGATTTGAGAGATATTCTCGAAAACTAAGTGTTATGAATTTACGTTTGCTTGCATTCGTTCTAGGCGAAATCGCCGTCATAATCGGAGCATTGATGTCCATCCCTCTCTTCATGGCAATAGGCTACGGAGAGGATACGACTATACTCGCTTTCGGCATAGCGATAGGCGTTTGTTTGTTGATGGGCGTGATAGGCATCATCGTGCGTCCCCCAAAAGACAAACGCGACATGCGCTCCACAAGCGGCTTTGCAATGTGCGCTCTGTTTTGGATTTTTATTGCGCTCGTAAGTGCCATTCCTTTCCGTGTATCCGGATATATTCCCAACTACATCGACGCTCTTTTTGAAACCATATCCGGCTACACCACGACGGGTTCAAGCATACTCACAAACGTCGAAGCTCTGCCAAAATCCTTGCTTTTCTGGCGTTCGCTCACGCAGTTTATCGGCGGTATGGGCGTGCTGGTTTTCGTCATCGTGTTTATTCCGCAAAACGACAAAATGTCCACCGCGCTTGCAAAAGCGGAAATACCGGGGCCGTCGTTCGGCAAAATCGTGAGCAAATTGCGCTTTACTTCCCTCATCTTGTACGCAATCTACATCGTGATGACGTTCATTTTGGCAGGCATACTCTGCGCGCTCAAAATGCCGGTTTTCGACAGTTTCTGCCATGCGTTTTCAACGGCTTCCACGGGCGGTTTCAGCGTAAAAGCGGCAAGCATAGCCGCCTACAATTCCGTCGGTATCGAAGTTACGCTCACGGTGTTTATGGCACTTTTCTCCATAAACTTCAACGTATATTTCCTTATGCTTGTGGGACACTTTGTCAAAGCTCTGAAAAACGAAGAAGTGTTCTGGTTTTTGGGCATTTTCGTTTCCGCAATCGCAATAATCGTTGCAAATCTTATGACATCCGGCACGTACACCGACTTTGCAACGGCTCTTCGCGCCGCCTCTTTCAACGTATCGTCGCTTATTAGCACGTCGGGATTCGGCACTGCGGACTACACGACGTGGCCGGTGCTTTCAAGAATAACTCTGTTTGCGGTGATGTGCATAGGCGGTTGCGCAGGCTCAACGGCAGGCGGACTTAAAGTGTCGCGCGTCATTATGCTTTCGAAATCGTCTGTCATAAACGTGAAAAAGACGCTCTCTCCACGCTCCGTCTACACCGTAAAAATGGACGGCAGACCCGTTGACGATGCAACCATTCGCAATGTAAAGAGCTTCTTTATCATCTACATGTTCATCATACTCGTATCGGTGATGCTCATCTCGATTGAAAACAACGACTTCGGTCAGTACAGCGCGTTTGAAACCAACTTCTCCGCCGTGCTTGCATGCTTCAACAACATAGGCCCCGGAAGCGGCGCGGTAGGTCCTACGGGCAACTTTGCAAGCTATTCGATATTTGCAAAACTCGTGCTTTGCTTCGATATGTTGCTCGGAAGACTCGAAATCTTGCCTATACTCTTGCTCTTCAACTTTAAATCTTGGAAGAGAGCCTAAAACACTCTTTCAATCGGCGTATGCCGCACAAATACGAAAAATAAATATTGAGGTTTACATATGAACGAATTTGAAAACGACATTCAAAGCGACACAATCGACGTCGATGCCGTCAGTGACAAAAAGTTTGTGCATATCGACAAGTCAAAACGTATTTTCGACATAGTTTATCTTGCGCTTTGCTCGGCGTTTATGCTCGTAATGTGGTGCACCGGCTACAACTTTTTGCCGCTTATCGCCAACGTTTTGGCAATAGTTGCGGGCGTACTTATATTTGCGCGCGTGCTTGCAAAGAGCAACGTCGGACTGTATATGTGGATTGCCTATATGGTGTGCATATGCGGTCTTTTCGTGTTCTTTCTCATCTGGGGCGCGGAGAGCTTCGGCAAAAACCTTTGGTACAATTTGGTGCTTGTGCTCTTCCCCGTGTTGCTTGCCACGCTGGTTTATGTGTCCGACAAGTTTATCACAAAGAAAACCGCTCTCAAAATCACTTGCGCGGTATGCTCTTTCCTTATGGTAGGCACGGCGATAGTGTACGTTTTCTTTATGAACTTGCGCTGCCGTCCAACCGTTGAGAGTTTGCAAGCTGGACACGACGACTATCTTGCAAGCGTCAAAAACAAATACACAACGCAAGACAAACCCAACGTGCTCGTCATTCTTATGGACGATATGGCGTACAGCGATATCTCGGCTTACAGCTATCTCTCCTCAAAAATAAACGGAACGAGCGGAACGGTGACCGACTCCAAAAACGCAACCATCAACACTCCCAACATCGACTCCATCGCGGACGGCGGAATCATGATGGACAACTTCTATTCCGCATCCCCTGTATGCTCTCCTTCGAGATTCTCCATCCTCACGGGCAGATACTCCTCGCGCGGATACCTCGACAACGTCGTATTCCCCAGCGACATTCAATCCAATCCGTGGTCGCCTACGCACTTCCTCAATCCCTATCAGTTCCTCAACAATGTCGACGGAATTTTGGGCGATGAAATCACTTTTGCGGAAGTATTGCAAGCGGCGGGCTACAACACGGGCTGCATCGGCAAGTGGAATCTCGGCGACTACGGTCAATATTTGCCCACAAACCAAGGCTTCGACTACTTCTACGGCAGCTATTACGTCAACGATATGACGCCGTACAACTGGGTTGAGGACTACGTGGACGAGCAAGGCAACTTCCACTCCCAAGAAGTGCGTACTCACAAAGAAAACCTCGACCAATCCGAAAGCACGAGATTGCTCACCGCAAAGATGCTTGAATTTATCTCCTCATCGGTAGAAAACGATGAAAAATTCCTTGCATACTACACGACTCCATGGCCGCACTTCCCCATCTATTCGGACAACTTCGGCACGGGCAAGGGCAACACGAGCGACGACACCTACGTGCAATGCATCGAGGAGTTTGACAAATATCTCGGCGATATTCTCAACTATCTCAAATCCACGCCGGATTCGAGCGGCAGCGGCTCGCTTTACGACAACACCCTCATCGTGTTCACCTCGGACAACGGTCCCGGCAGAGAGGGCGTAACCGGTGATATGAGAGGCAGAAAAAACACCACTTTCGAAGGCGGTATGAAAGTGCCTATCCTCGTCAGCTACCCCAACGGCGGCGTAGGTAGCGGCGACCAAATCGCAAGCGAAACTTACACCTATTATCAATGGGAAAACAACGCCGAGCGTACCTCGCAAGCAAACGTTGCAAGCAAGACGAAATCGAGCACTCCTACCACCGCAACGACAAAACATATCGACGCAAGCAGCATGAACTTCGACTTGTTCAACACCATTTTGAGCTATTGCGGCATCACCAACAGCGACGGCAGCGTCTATCTGCCCTCTGACAGAATCATCGACGGCGTTGACCTTACGTCGCTTTGGAACTGCACCGTCCCGACCTCCGCGCGCGTGCACGACAAACTCTTCTACCTCAAAAAAGGCAAGTGCCAAGCCGTGCAAATGGCGGTTGAGCTTGACGGAACGACCTACGACTTCAAGTACTACGACAGCGTTCGCACCGAAAACTCGGCGTTCATCGACCAAGTGTACAAAAACTACCTCTTCAACCTCGACACCGACCCGGCGGAAGGATACAGTCTGTCAAAGACCTATCCCGAAATCGCATCGAAGTTGCTTGCCGAACTCAAAGGTTTCCGCAACGAAATGAAAACCAACCGCAGAGGTATTTTGTAATATCAAACACGATAGAACTACAAAACACACTCGTCTTTACAACAAAAAAATCGTCGCGCTTGCGACGATTTTTTTTGTGTTTATGCTTAAATCACTTGTGATATACAAGTTTTTCGATTTTATTTTCCCACCTTGCGATTTTCTCTTCGTCGTAGGTTTCGGGAATGTGCTTTGCGATTTTTGCGGCTTTTTTTGAGCGCATAAGCATGTTGTTCATTGCAAGCAAAAGCGGAAGTCTTGTCCAGCCTCTCGCCACTTTGACGACGAGGTCTTTTGGTGAGAGCACGATAAGTTTGCCCGTTGCGCCTGCCGCCATATTAGCGTCGTCCACAACGCCTTTTTCAAAGAGCCAATCGAGATCTTTTGGTGCTGCACCGAGCAACCAGCGTTTGAGAATGTCGATCCCCACGTGATCGCCGCCACGAAGCTTGAAATATTCAACCTCGTATTTCCACAAGTCTTCCTTCTTGACGGAGTTCGATTTGATGATCGTGTCCGCCAAAATGCAAGCGGCTTTCATTGAGTTTTCGATACCGCTTCCGATCATCGGGATTGTCATAAACGCCGCGTCGCCGATTGCCGCATAGCCGCCGGCAACCATACGCGTAAGCGGATATCTGATGGGGATTATGCAAGTGCGTCCTCCACGCACGATTTCGTCGCTTATGATCTGATTCGAGGCTTTAAGTGCCTTATATGCTCTGTCAAACGTCTCTTTTGGCAATTCTCCCGCTCTTCCTATAAGCACGTTGACCGTGCCTGCCGGATCGATTATACTCCAACTTATTCCCTCCTCGCCAAGATGTTTGAGATACGCTTTGTTGGTGTTTTTCGGATCCTGAACGCCGTCCGTTTTTTTGTGAAACGCGCGGTATGCGACAAAAATCTCGTTGCTTTTCGGTTCTGCGGTTATGTGCGCCGACTTCGGCAATTGCGCCCTGAACGGCGACATCGCTCCCGAATTGTCAACGATGAGATCAGCATAAAATTTTTCACCGTTTGCCACGATTCCGTTGACCGTGCCGTTCTCAACGATAAGACTTTGAACGGGAGTCGAAAAGTGAAAATCCACAACATCTTTTGCTCTGTCAACGTATTGTTGCGCAAGGATTCGTCTTTCCGTAGACCAGTCCAGTTCCTTTTCGGGAATGTGCAAACTCACCTCTATGCGCTCTGCCGGCGGAACGAACGTCCAGTTGCGTTTCGGGAAATACGTTCCCTCTTTTGGGAGCGGCAATCCGAACATTTCGAACGCATCTCGGTTTACGTCGTCGTGCCAGTCGTATGAAAGATTTTCGTATGCGTCCTTTTCAAAAACGCTCACGTCGTAACCCGCTCTTGCAAGTCTTTCGCTTGCGACAAGCGATGCCATGCCTGCACCGATGAAGATGATTTTCATAATTTCCCTCTTTTTGTTGATGTCCGAACAAATCTGCACGGCTTATTTGCATTATAACATACGTTTGTCGTTTTGAAAAGTATGCATTTAAAAAGAAAGCACCCTTGCGGATGCTTCGATTTTTTTGAAATCGGTTTTATTCGTCAAGTTTTTCGACGATGCTTACGCAAATTGCAAAAGCGTTTGCAAGGCACGGCTCGCTTACGTTGTCCACGGTGTCGTATCTCGTGTGCAAATACTCGGGCGTGTGCGGATTGTATCCCGTAACGCTGACGCTTGAAAATCCGCGCTTTGAAAACTCGGCGCTGTCGGTATGTCCGAAAGGAAGCTTGCGCTTTTTGAACGGCACTTCGACGTCTTGAGCACAACTTCCGACAAAGTCCGCAAGAGCGACGTCGTTTTTCACGATTCCGTTGCCCTCGCGCGTGTTTACGCCAAGCGAATCGACCTCTTTGAGCGTATTGAGGCAAACGAACACCGTTTTCGCTTTGTCCTCGTCCGAATGTTTTTGGCACCACTCTCTTGCGCCGCATGCACCGACTGCGCCGCTTCCGGTGAGTATCACGCCCACTTCGGTGTGGTCAAGCTCGACGCCGCTGTCTTTTATGCTTTGCAAAAGTTCGATTGCAAGCGCGCAACCGCTCATATTTTCGTTTGCGCCCGACACTACTTTCGATTTGTTTATCGCAAAATAGGTTGCGATATAAAACGGCACGAACGCAAGCGAAACGTAACCGACAATAAGCATACTTCCTGTTGCGATTTGCGAGCCGAGTCCTCCGACGATAACCCATCTTGCGACGTTTGCGACGGCAAGATACAAAAGCCCTCCGAGCAAGCAAAACAGCGTTGCGATAAACATCGTTCCGCCCATGCGATATTTGAGCGTCCACTCTCTTGTCGCGTCGACGTTTGCAACGAAATAAACTCTCTTTTCGGCTTGACGTTTGCAAGGCAAAACCGCCGTCAAATTGCTCGATTGTTTCTTGGGATAAAGCAAGTCAAGCGCATGCGAATTTGTCAAAAACTGCACGACGAAAACCACTATACCCACAAGCGCGAGCGCAAGCGACACCATTGCCGTAAAAAAGTACGCAACGGTTGCAAGCAAAGCGAACGTCGGAACGATGTAAAACACTCCCGAATACGCTTCGGGATACACGTCGAAAAACTCTTGCTTCACTTCACATACGTTTTGGAGTTGGTCTTTTAAAAATGCGCTCGTTTGCGCTTCTTGTTCGCTGCCCGATTTGCGATTTTCAAACGTATTGCAAACGGTTGAAACCCTTTGGCGCGCATGCTTTGCCGACTCCTCCCTGTTATCGATCAAATCTTGAAATTTCATTCCCCTTCCTCGTCAAGATTGTTTAGCATCAGTTGCAACAGTGCTTGAAGCACTCTCTTTTCGTTGTCCTCGAAGCGTCTGAACGCAACTTTATAAAAATTTTGATTGGCATCCGCAATCAACTGCGCCGCTTTTTCGCCCTCGGGCGTAAGCGACAACTTTTGCTCCCTTTTGTCGACTTCCGAAATGGACGCCGAAATAAGCCCCTTTTCGCGAAGCTCCTTTACGCTTCTTGACACAAGCGCTTTCGACACGCAAGCGTTTTGAGCAATGTCGCTCGCCATTCCGACAACTCCTATGCTCGAAAGAACGACTATCTCGTTTGGCGTGAGGTCATATCCTTTCAATTCTTTGAGTTGATAATCGGTGTAACTTTTGAGCAACTTGCGAAACGCTGCAAAAAAATATGCGGTATTTTTCAAGTCCATAACAAGATTATAACATTGATTTACAAAATGTTCAATACAAAGTTTACAAAATCAACAATATTAAATTTTCACCGTCGAAATGAATAAAAATACCTATAGAATAAACGAACACTTATTCAAGGTGTACTTATAAACGTAATGTGCCTATTCGGAGTGCGAGCCGCAACGGCGGCGAGAAAAGCGAACGCCGAGCTTGACGTATAGTACAAGTGAGCGGACGAGTTTGGATTCTTTTCGTCCGCGAACGAGTGACATAAAAAGAGAACGATAGCAATCTATGCGAGTGCTGAGTGTTGTCCCCCGCTACGCGGTCACCGTGGGTGCCCTCAAGGTCACGCAGAGGGGGAACGGTGATAGGGAAAACACGTGAGGAAAGGGGAAATTGCAATTAGAGTTCACGCACTTTATGCATTGTTTGGAAGTTAAAAACCGCGATATTGAGATGAAGAACAAGGAAACACCCCTTGAACAGCAACCCTAATGTACAAGGCGTACATGAGTTGATGGGCAAGGGGGTGTTGACGCAGTTATTCGCTCAATAGCGCGGTTTGGCGCGATTTGGTGTGGTTGAAAAACTGCACCAAATCGATGCATAACAAGGAAGAACCGCTTTGCGAATCCGCCCAATGTACATGTAAGTACATGACGGGTGAGCAAAGCGGCTCTGACGAAGTTAGGCGCGATTTGGTGCGGTTTTAATGCGAGGGGTGACAGACCAAATCATACCACACCCCCACCAACACTCCGTAGGCGGGATTTATCTTGCTCTCATCGATATCGATAATGTAGGTATCCCGAATTGCAAGAATCTTTTTGCGAGCTTTGACGGCAAGAGTTTTGCCTTGCTCGTTGAGCAAATAAGCCTTCATATGGAAGGGGCCGGCTTTGATTTTTACTTTCAGATTGCCATGTGAGGACTCGGCGCGACGGAAACAAAGAAAAGGTAGTTTTTCGTTGATGCAACATACCTCGTTGCCGCGCGAATCTGAGATTGAAAACCAGGAAGTAAACACCTTCTTAAATTCTGACTGCATGCGCGCAACGGGTGCGCCGTTCTTGTCAAAAAGCACGACGTTTCCCATAAACCTATCCCACTGCCTTTCGGCAAAAAACACGGTTTGTCCCTCTGTGGTTTTGATTTCGAATTTTGCGCCGACGGTAAAATACTTTTGTTTTATGACAACTTTCATATTTCCTCCTTTTTGCAAAAATACACAAAGTGTTTGTTGTATGTATTTTATCATACAATATGCACGTTTGCAAGATTTAATTTCTCAACGCAAAATTATATGAAACACGCCGTTTCTCGAACTATCGGCGATTGTCAAGGTCTGATTTCAATTCACAGACGCGTTTTTTCAAAATCGGATGCAGCTTGTTGGGACAAAGCTCGCAAAGAGGTTCGAGAACGAAAGCGCGATTTTGCATATCGATATGAGGCACGCACAAATCGTTTGCGGAAATCACGCAATCGTCGTAAAAAATCACGTCTATATCCAGCGTTCTGTTCCCCCATCTTTCACTGCGCACGCGCTCTCCGCCGGTCTCGATTTGCGATATGACGGAAAGAAGTTCAAAGGGAGAATAAAGAGTTGATATTTTCACTGCGCTGTTGACAAACTCGCCCGTGGCAACGCCTCCGTACGGCGCGGTTGAGTAGCGGGAACTCTCTTTGACGTCTTTGATATTGTCGTCGGCTTTCAGTCTTGAAATCGCAAAATCGAGATAAGCGTTTTTGTCGCCGAGATTCGAGCCGAGCGCAAGATAAACCTCGTGCCACTCTTTTTCTGCTACGACAGCGACATAATCAAAAACACCGCTCATGGGAGCATCCGGCTTTTTCACTTGCACAACAACTTTTTTTGCGGGGTATTTTTTTAGCAATACCTCCGCCGCCCTTGTCGCGAGCGTTTCAATCAAATTGAAACAATTATTTTCACAAAACGACTTTAAAGTCTTTTTTACGTCACTATAACTGATGGTTTTTGTCAAATCGTCGTTTTTTGCCGCTTGCGAAAAATCATAAAAAATTTCCGCCGTAAATAAAAATCGTTGCGGATTTGTTTTTTCTTCGGGATTGCATCCGTGGCATGCTTTCACTTCAAAATCTTTGAGAATAATCTTGTTCATATGCAATTCGGGTTTGATTTTTTTATATTTTAGGTTGTTATTTTACAAGGTTTATCACGGCTCGATTTTCTTTGACGTCATGGACTCTTACAAACAAAACGCCCTGTTTCACCGCAAGCATTGTCGAGTCGAGAGTTGCTGAAAGTCTTGTTTCGGGAGTTTCTCCGAACATGGATTTTCTGGATGTGCCGAGCAAAAACGGATACTCTTCAAACATATCCAAAAGTTTGTCGTAATCGTTGAGAAGTTGCCAATCCTCGTCGTTGGATTTGTTGAAACCGATTCCACCGTCAAGCAGTATTCTGTTTTTGTCAAGTCCCGATGAAAGAAGCGTATCCACCGCCCTCATAAGTCCCGTTTCCTTGTCGAAAAACAAGTCGGGTATCCCTGACTTGCGTCTGTCGTGCATTACGCAAATCGCGACATCGTTTTGAGCGACTACTTTTGCAAGATTCTTCTCGGCAAGGCAGCTCACGTCGTTTATCATATCCGCACCGAGATCGATTGCAGCCTGAGCCACATCGGGATAGAACGTATCTACGCTCACGAGTGCGTCGGGAAACGCTTTTTTTATACTTTCCACGGCAGGCAGAACCCTCGACATTTCTTCAAGCGCGCTTACGCTTTGTGCGCCGGGACGCGTGGACTGTCCTCCGATATCGATAATTTCGGCACCCTGCTCCAAGAACTTTTTTGCCGTTTCGACCGCATCGTGCGCATGACGACTTCCTGCATAAAAGCTGTCGGGAGTGACATTGAGGATTGCCATAATGTGCGTTCCCGAATGGAAAATCTTGTCTCCGACACGGAAATCGTATTTCCGTTCTTTTCTCATATCAGCCCCTCCAAAATCAATCTTTCGATACGCTCGTCGACATCCCCTCTTTTGGCAAACGTGACTGTCTTTGCGCCGATTTTTTTGACGCCTCTTGCGCTCATACACGTATGGTGCGCTTCTATTGCCACGATTACGCCTTTGGGAGCCAACTCTTCAAAAATCGCATCAGCTATTTGCGAATTGAGTCTTTCTTGAAGTTGCAAACGTTTTGCATAAACGTCAACGACTCTTGCGAGTTTCGACAGTCCTACAACCTTTCCGTCGGGAACGTATGCGATGTAAACCTTGCCGAAAAACGGCATAAGATGATGCTCGCACGTTGAAGAAAACTCTATGTCTTTTTCGATGACTACTTCGCTTCCGCTCTCTGCAAAAACTTTTGAAAGATGCACTTTTGCGTCGTCGAAATAGCCTTGCGTCAACTCTTCGAGCATACGCGCCACTCTGTCCGGGGTTTGCAAAAGCCCTTCGCGGTCGGGATCTTCCCCTATTGCGACAAGTATGTCTTTGACTGCCTTTTTGATTGCTTCTTTGTCGATTGTATTGTTTTTCATTTTCGTTTACTCGTTGGTTTTAAGTTCTGAAAAAAGCGTCAGCGAACCGCACAAAATCGTCACGTCGCAATCGCCGTTCAGTGCGTTTTGCACTGCCGTTTTTATATCGTCTTGCATCGAACATTCCCCTTTGCAAAGAGGCGCGACTATGCATTTTAGTTCTTCCTTTTGCATTGCTCTGGGCGACGGCGGCGTAATGCACGTTATCCTGTTTGCAAGCGGTGCGAGAATAGTGCAAATGCCTTTTACGTCCTTGTCTTTTAGTATGCCGAGCACGAGATGCACGCGCTTGTTTTTAAACAAATCTTTGATTGCGTTTGCAAGCGTAGTTGCACCTTGCGGATTGTGCGATCCGTCAAAAACAAGCACTTTATCTTGCGGAATCGTGATGTTAAACTCCTCTTTTGCGTTTTTTACAACTTGCAACCGCGCTTTCCATATCGTGTTTTTAAGCCCGACTTTAAGGGCGTTTTCGCTTATATCGAAATGCTTTTTGTTAAGCTCTTCGACGGCGCAAATCGCAATCGCGGCATTGACGAGTTGATGCTTGCCGAGCATGGAAATTTCATATTCCTTTCCGTCGTAGGAAAAGACTTGTCCGTCTAGATTGCCTCTCAAAAACTTCGGTTCTTTGCAAACGACGACGTTTGCTTTGCGGTACTCTTTTTTGCCGTCTTTGAGAGCGAAGGGGCGTTTTAGTTGTTCCATAACTTCTGGGGGCTGATTGCAAGTTACGACTTCGTCTTTTATTATCGCCGCCTTTTCGCTTGCGATTTCTCCGAGCGTATTTCCGAGCAAAGCGCAATGGTCAAGACCTATGGGAGTAATGATTGAAAGCACCTTGTCGTCAATGGCGTTGGTTGCGTCCCACCTTCCTCCGAGTCCCGTTTCAAGCACGCACACGTCGCACTCTTTGTCGAAAAACGCAAGCATTGCGACGGCGGTTTCGATTTCAAACGCAGTCGGTTTAAACTCGGATATGCCGAAAGCGTTTCGCAAAATTTGCTCGCTTTCTATGCACTCTCTCACTGCGGTGAGATACTTTGCCACGTCCTCGTTCGAGAGCGGATTGCCGTTTATAAGCCACCTTTCGTTGTAGCAAAACACGGACGGAGAATTGTACGTTCCCACCTTGTAGCCCGCCTCTTTAAGCACGGACGTGAGATATGCGCTGACGCTCCCCTTGCCGTTGGTGCCCGCGATATGCACGAATTTCAGATGTTTGTCGGGTGCATCGAGAAGATCGAGAAGCTCCCTCATACGTTCGATACCGTAATCCGAACCCGACCTTTCGATGTTTTTGATGTATTCGATTGCCTCTTGATAAAACAAAAAGCACCTCCTTTGGAAGCACTCGCAAAAAAACCTTTCGGTAATATGTGAAGTCCGGAGTGAATATTGCACCGCGAGCAACGCTCTTCGTCCGCCGACACCCCACGTTCGCACGGCACTTAACGCGCAATTTCTACTACTTCCATAGATGTTGCTTTGATTTTACCACCATTCGAAAACAGTTGCAAGAGAAAACGTACAGCGCAACAAAAAAAAATTATTGCGCAATACGATTATGTGGTTTATACTGAATCCATATTATTAAAATAAGATTAAAGGAGTTGCTTATGTTGACAAATACGTTGGGCGCAAGAGAGTTTTCTCTTCGAGATCCCATGGTGTTCATACTGTACGGCATAGTGCTTGCGTTTATCGTCGCGCTGTCGCTTTACTATATGCTCTCCGCGCTCAAAAGAGCGAAACAACTCGGCATCGAGTCCTCGAAAATCAAAAAAGTTATCACCACGTCGGCAACGTTTTCCATTCTTCCCGGCCTCGGAATCGCGCTGGGTGTAGTGACGCTCGTCGGCACTTTGGGCATTGCGTTCCCCGCAATCAGACTTTCAGTCGTCGGTTCGCTCCAATACGAAACGCAGATGGCAAACGGCGTCGCGGAAGGTCTTTACGGCTCTATGGAAGCGATGATTGCTCACGGGATCACCGCGCAAGACTTTGCCACTATGGCTATGATTATGACGATTGCAATCTGCTCGGGCGGCGTTGAAGTGCTTTTCTTCTACCGCTTGTATCAGCCCAAAATCGGCAAACTCATGGCAAAAACGACGGGCGGAAAGAAAGGCGGCGTAAATATCGGCGATCTTATCTTCCAAGTGTCCTTCATCGGTATGGTCATCGGTTATCTTGCGATGAGTATCGAAACGCTTGCCAAAAACGTGACGTTCGTGGACGGCTACTACAACTTCATCGCAGTGCTTGTGGCAATGGGTTGCATGTACGTGTGCGACGTGCTTATAAACAAAGCAAACTGGAAATGGCTTGACAGTTTCTCAACGCCCGTGTCCATGCTCATAGCAATGTTTGTGGTCGGCGTGATAAGCTACTGCGCAAACAAATACGGCTGGGCACTCTCTTCCGACACGTCGTCGGCAGCGGAACAAGCCGCAGAGGCTGCAAGAAACGCCTTTGCAATGATACTGTAAGGAGGCGCGATTATGTCAAAAGAAAGAGTTAAAGTTTCAATGGATTACAACCTCAAATCGCACATCATCGGCAAAATTTGGCTTGCGTTGTCGCTTGCCATATTCTTTGCCGTCCCCACGACGATTTGCCTCTACTACGACGTCAAACCCGACATGAGCGTCATGGGTACGTCCGCAGTGCTCATTCCCTTCATCATCAACTTCTTCTCGGGAATATTCGAACCTATCATCTATTCCCCGATGTTGGGCATCAACAGTGCGTACCTTGCCTTTATCACAGGCAACCTTTCCAACCTCAAAATCCCATGCGTCGTCAAAGCGCAAGAGATTTGCGGCACGAAACTCGGTACGGAAGAAAACGAAGTGGTGTCCACCCTCTCGGTTGCGACAAGCACTCTGGTGACAACGGTCATCATCGCGGTGTTCGTTCTTATCCTTGCTGTCAGCAACGTTGAAACGGCAATCAAAAACACTCCGTGGATTACGCCTGCGTTCACCTGCGTCGTTTACGCGCTGTTTGGATCGCTCGGCGGAAAATACGTCGTCAAAAACATCAAGCTCGCAGTATTCCCGCTTGTCATCATCGTTGCGTTCTCTCTCATTTTGGGATTTGCAGCGCCAAAGCTCGGCGTCGGCTCGGCATACTTGTTTGTCGGTATAGCACTCTGCGCAATCTTCGGTATTCTCCAAGTCGTGCGTGAAAAGAAAAAGCAAAAACTTCAAGAAGAAAAAGAACACCTCGAAGGAATCGCGGTTTCCGACGTCGAACTCGACGAAAACTCCGCAAACGCCGTCAAATCCGACGATGAGCAAAGCGAAAATCAAAATGAAGAGCAAAACGAAGAGCAAGCTCTCGAAGATGTCGAAAAAGAGGCGGAACAAATCGCCGAAGACACCCAAAGCGTTGACTAAAAAGCAATTCAAAGCATAAAAAATCCGACGAAAATTCGTCGGATTTTTTTATGAGATGAAGAACAAGGAAACACCCTTGTTACTCGTTCTTTCGAGTTGGAATAACAAAGAGCAAACAGATGAGAAACAGGATTTTCCCTTTTTTAACTATAAATAAACGCAATATTGAGATGAAGAACAAGGAAACACCCTTTTGCGAACCCGCCCAACGTACTGATGTGTACGTGACGGGTGAACAAAGGGGTGTTGACGCAGTTATTCGCTCAATAGTGCGTTTATTCCAACTCGAAAGCGCCGGTGTAGAGCTGATAATACCTCCCCCTCTGCGCAATCAACTGCTCGTGATTGCCGCGCTCGATAATCTCGCCGTGTTCGAGGACGCAAATCATGTCAGAGTTGCGGACTGTGGAAAGTCTGTGCGCGATGACAAATACGGTGCGACCTTGCATGAGTTTGTCCATACCCTGCTCGATAAGCTTTTCTGTGCGGGTGTCGATGGAACTTGTCGCTTCGTCCAGAATGAGAACGGGCGGATTTGCGACTGCGGCGCGTGCGATTGCAAGAAGCTGACGTTGACCTTGCGAAAGGTTTTCGCCGTCGCCTGTAAGCATGGTATCATATCCTTCAGGCAAGTGGCGGATAAAGTAATCCGCATTTGCGAGTTTTGCCGCGGCTTTGACTTCTTCGTCGGTGGCGTCGAGCTTGCCGAAACGGATGTTGTCGGCGACCGTCCCCGTAAAGAGGTGCGTATCTTGAAGAACCATTGCCATAGAGTGACGCAAATCGTCTTTCTTGATTTTGGTGATATTGATGTTGTCGTATCTTATCTTGCCCTCGTTTATATCGTAGAAGCGGTTGATAAGGTTTGTAATCGTGGTCTTTCCTGCGCCGGTTGAGCCGACGAGTGCGATTTTTTGTCCCGGCAACGCTTCCATAGTGACGTGTTTGAGGACGGTTTTTTCGGGAACGTAACCAAAAGATACGTCCTCGAATTCGACCTCTCCTCTCCACTTGACGTAAGTCGTCGTGCCGTCGGCTTTGTGGAAGTGTTTCCACGCCCACTCGCCCGTGTATTCTTCGGTTTCTACGATGTTGCCGTCCTCGTCCTCTTTTGCGTTTACGAGAGTTACATAGCCTTCGTCCTGTTCGGGTTGCTGGTCAATCAATTCAAAGATACGCTCCGCGCCTGCAAGTGCCATAAGAACGCCGTTCATTTGTTGAGCGATTTGAGAGAGCGGATTGCTGAATTGGCGGGAGAATTGCATGAAGGACACAAGACCGCCCCACGTCATACCGCCGAATCCGCCGATTGCCATAATCGTGCCGAGAATTGCGGTTGCAGCATAGGACACGTAGGACAAGTTGCCCATGATCGGGAATAGTATATTCGCATACGTGTGCGCCTTGTCGGAGTGATGGAACAAATCCTCGTTGAATTTGTCGAAATCGATTTTTTCCTCGTCCTCGTGGCAGAACACTTTGACCACTTTAAGTCCGTCGATATGCTCCTCGATAAAGCCGTTTATCGCGCCGGTCTGGCGTTGTTGACCGACAAAGTGCTTGCCGCTCTTGCCTGCGACGAACTTCATAATGAAAAGCATTATGACGAGCATAACCACCGAGCAAAGCGTCAGCAGCGGAGATACGAGCATCATTGCGACGAACATACCGACAACCATAAGCAAGTTGCTGATAAGGTTGGGAATGCCGTTTGAAAGCAGTTCGCGCAACGTGTCCGTGTCGTTGGTGTAAAGGCTCATTATGTCGCCGTGGGTGTGAGTGTCGAAATATTTGATGGGCAGTTTTTCCATCTTTTCAAACATCTCGTCACGAACGTTTTGAAGAGTTCTTGTCGTAACTCTGACGAGAATATAGTTGTAAAGATAATGAAGACCTGCGCCCACGACGTACATCGCTGCCATAACGCCTATAATTCCGCCGAAGTTTTGGATTGTAACCTCCGCCGCCCTTGCGATTATGTCGGCATTTGACGTAACGTAAACGCCGTGCTGATACGCAAGCGGAAGAATATAGTTGTTTACGACAACGGAGCCGAGCATAAACGTACCCGCTATGTTGCAAAGCACGTTTGCGATCATGCAAATCAATGCGCCGATAAGTTGACCTCTATACGGTTTCCAATACCCGAGAATACGCTTCAAGGTTTGCATAGGGTTCTTTGCCCTAAACTTGTTTTGAGCCGCCGCTTTTTTGACGTTTTGTTTTTTGTCTTTACGCATTGACGCTCACCTCCTCGTCGCTTCCTTTCTTTTGGGAATTGTACACGTCCCGATAAATCTCGTTGGTTGCAAGCAACTCTTCGTGAGTGCCAACGGCGTCGATTTTGCCGTCGTTCATAACAATGATTCTGTCCGCGTCCTCGACCGATGCTATACGTTGGGCAATTATAAGCACGGTTGTGTCGCCAAACTCTTTTTTGAGTCCCGCTCTGATTGCGGCGTCGGTTGCAGTGTCGACTGCCGACGTCGAATCGTCCATAATCATGATTTTGGGCTTTTTAAGCAATGCACGCGCGATGCAAAGACGTTGTTTCTGACCGCCGGATACGTTTACGCCGCCCTGTCCGAGTTCGGTTTGGTAGCCGTTTGGGAAAGACATGATGAAATCATGTGCTTGCGCCGCTTTTGCCGCATGTTCGATTTCCTCATCGGTGGCGTTTTTGTTGCCCCACATGAGATTTTGTTTTATAGTTCCGCTGAAAAGCACGTTCTTTTGAAGCACCATTGCGACGGAATCTCTGAGTTTGTCGAGCTTGTAGTCCTTGACGTTTATGCCACCGACCTTGACTTCGCCGTCCAAAACGTCGTAAAGTCTGGGAATCAGCTGGACGAGAGTGGACTTTGCCGAGCCCGTGCCGCCGATGATACCGATGGTTTCACCGCTCCTGATATGCAAGTCGATGTTTTCAAGATTGAGGACGTCGCGGGATTTCGAATAGGAAAAATCGACGTTGTCGAAATCGATACTGCCGTCTTTGACTTCGATGTCCTGTGAGTCTGGAGCGTCTTCGATGTCGATTTTTTCGTCGAGAATTTCAACGATACGATCGAGGGACGCACGCGAAAGCACGATGTTCATAAAGCCCATTGCCACCATGATAAGCGACATAAGGATTTGCATAATATAACTCAAAAATGCAGTGAAATCGCCGAGTTTCATGTTGCCCACGATGATGTCGTTGCCGCCGAACCACGCAACGCAAATCATACAAGCGTAAATGACGATTTGCATAAACGGGAATGCGATAACGATGATTTTTTCCGCGGAAAATTGAAGTTTTTGGACAGTTGAACTGACTTTTTTGAACTTGTCGATTTCGTTGTCCTCTCTCACGAACGCCTTGACCGCGCGGATACCTATGAGGTTTTCCTGCGTGGACTCGTTCATATCGTCGTATTTGCGGAGCATCTTTTCAAATCTCGGGAACACGACTTTCACACCCACGATAAGTCCTACGATCAAAACGGGGATCGCCGCGGCAAATATGAGCGACAAATCCGGGCTTATTGAGATTGACATGCACATTGCCAAAATCAACATTATCGGCGAGCGCACAAGCATACGGATGATGATTTGAAATGCCATCTGTATGTTGGTTACGTCGGTGGTAAGTCTTGTCACAAGGCTTGCGGTGTTGAATCTGTCAAGGTTTGCAAAGGAGAAGTTTTCAATCTTGTAAAACATCTTTTTGCGCAGATTTTTTGCAAAACCCGTCGAAGCGGTCGCCGCAAGTCTGCCCGACATCGTGCCGAAAAACAGCGATATCAACGCCATAACTATCATCATTGCGCCGCAAGTGACGATAAACCAGACGCGGTTGTTCATCGTAAACAACTCGAAGCCTTTGCTTCCAAGTTGAAGCGTAAACGTAAAAGACGTTGCGTCCTCAACCATACCTACGTTTACGATTTGCGCCATGATGAGCGGAATCAAAATTTCAAAAAGAACTTCCAGCGCAACCAAAACAGACGTGAAAATCGCGTGGACTTTGTACTCGCCCACGCAACTCGCCATCTTTTTGAGTCCGCCTTTGGATCTCGGTGCCATATTTTTTTCGTTTGCCATAATCACCTTAATGTCGCAGGATGCGACGATGAAAAACTGTGCAAAAGCCAAATGTTTCATCGACTGCAAAATCGGTTGCAGTCAATACTTTATTTACAATTTATTAAAAAAAATGTCAATTGATTATTAAAAATAATTATAAATATTAAATATATTTTAACAATTCCTTATTGTGCTTGGTTTCAAATCACATCGAAAACGTAAAAAAATCGGCGTTTATATATGTCAATATTTGTGGAGTTATCTTGACAAAATCGGCATATTGGTGCAATAATTTATACAACAATACGGTTTGGGGGACATTATGTCTGCACAAAAAGAAGATTTGCGCATCGTTCGCACAAGAAAACTATTGAGCAACACGCTGCTGGATATGATGGAGGAGGAATCCATCGAAAAAATCAGCGTCATAGACCTTTGCAACAAAGCGATGGTCAACCGCGCAACGTTCTACGCACACTTCGAGGACAAATACCACCTTTTGACTTTTGCCTTGGAAGAGCTCAAAGACGACCTCTACAAAAAGTTTACCAAGGACACCAAGTTCACCACCCCCACCGAAACGCTCAACTCGATGATTGTGATGGCAGTCGACTTTTTCTTTGACAAGCACAACCACATCGCCAACATAATTCGCTTCAACAGAAACGGCAAAGTGATAAGCACTATACAGGATTCCATCGCACATTCCATCAAGTATCAGCTTTCGAAATACAAAGATACGTACGAAATCAAAATGCCCCTTCAAATTCTATCCACTTTCGTTGCTGGCGGCATGATAAACACGGTGCTTTGGTGCGTGGACAACCCCGGCAGATACACGTACGAAGAGTTTATCTCCTATGCAACCTGCCCTCTTGCCGAGCGTTGCTTTGTGAAAAAATAAAACAAATACTTATGAAAGACGAATTGCAAAACGCAGTTCGTTTTTTTTATTATTCCCCGAAAACCTTCGTCAAAAATCTGTTATACCGTTTTAGATTTTATCAAATAGAACATCCTATATGTTCCATATTTCGACCAAATGAAAAAAACTTAAAATTTTTGAGCAAAATATATTGACATCTCATATTTTAGTGATATAATTAGCAATCGAAGACAAAGAGTGCTAACAAACAAGCACGGTGATTGCCAAAGACGTAAAAGCGTATGAAGCAATCGAAGGCTCAAAAGGCACGACACGGAACATATTTCAAAGGAGGTATGAACTATGGACACCAACAAATTTACTAAAAAAGCATTGGATGCAATAAATGCGGCGCAAAATCTTGCGCTTGAAAGACATCATCAACAACTTTGCAAGGAGCATATCGCGTATGCGTTGCTCAACGACGAGGAAGGGCTTATTCCGAAACTCGTCACAAAGTGCGGTTCGGACGCTCCGCAACTGGTGAGAGAAATCGACAGAATTCTCTCTCAAATGCCCTCGGTCACGGGATCGGGCGCAAGCGAAGTGTATCTGTCGCAAGACTGCTCCCTTATGCTTTCGCAAGCGGAAAAAGACGCAAAGAAACAGGGCGACGATTTTGTGAGCGTCGAACATATTTTTGCCGCAATCCTCGACAACCCCACTCCTGCCCTCAAAGCAGTATTTGCAAAGTGCAAACTCACCAAAAAGGGTTTTATGGACGCACTTTCGCAAGTTAAAACCTCGAAAGTGACAAACGACAGCCCCGAAGACACCTACGACGTACTCAACAAATACGGTCACGATATGGTTGAAAGAGCCGCTCGCGGTCAGCTCGATCCCGTCATCGGACGTGACGACGAGATAAGAAACGTCATTCGTATATTGTCGAGAAAGACAAAAAACAACCCCGTTCTTATCGGTGAGGCGGGCGTCGGCAAAACGGCAATTGCGGAAGGACTTGCCCAACGTATCGTCAGAGGCGACGTCCCGGAGGGACTCAAAGACAAACACATCTTCGCACTCGATATGGGCGCGCTCATCGCAGGCGCAAAATACAGAGGCGAATTTGAAGAAAGACTCAAAGCGGTTCTTGGCGAAATCAAAAAACAAAACGGCAGAATGTTGCTGTTTATCGACGAATTGCACACCATTGTCGGCGCAGGCAAAACCGAAGGCAGCATGGACGCAGGCAACCTTTTGAAGCCTATGCTTGCAAGAGGCGAATTGCACTGCATCGGCGCAACCACGCTTGACGAATATCGCAAATACATCGAAAAAGACCCTGCTCTGGAAAGACGTTTCCAACCCGTCATGGTCAACGAACCTACGGTTGAGGACACAATCGCTATATTGCGTGGCTTGAAAGAAAGATACGAAATCTTCCACGGCGTGCGCATACACGATCAAGCTCTCGTCGCGGCGGCGACTCTCTCGGACAGATATATCACCGACAGATTCCTCCCCGACAAAGCAATCGACCTCGTGGACGAAGCGTGCGCGATGATTCGTACCGAAATCGACAGCATGCCAACCGAAATGGACGTTATCAGCCGTAAAATCATGCAACTCGAAATCGAGGAAATGGCTCTTGAAAAAGAAACCGACAAACTTTCTATCGACCGTCGCGAATCCATCAAAAAGGAACTTGCCGAACTCCACGACAAATTCAACGAAATGAAAGCGCAATGGGAAAACGAGAAGAAGGAAATCAACAGCGTTCAGGACACCAAAGCCGAGATTGACCGCGTAAATCTTCAAATCGAAGAAGCAAAGCGCAACAGCGACTACGGCAAGGCGGCGCAACTTCAATACGGCGAACTGCCTGCCCTCACCAAGAAACTCGAAGAGGCTGAAAAGAAATCCGCAAACGGCTCTACCCTTCTTCGTGACGAAGTGACTGCGGACGAAATCGCAAAAATCGTTGCAAAGTGGACGGGTATCCCCGTAACCAAACTTATGGAAAGCGAAAAGGAGAAACTGCTTCACCTTTCCGACGAGCTTCACAAGAGAGTTATCGGACAAGACGAAGCGGTGCAAGCGGTCAGCGAAGCGGTGCTGCGTTCTCGTGCGGGCATATCCGACGAAAACAGACCTATCGGTTCGTTCCTCTTCCTCGGCCCTACCGGCGTGGGCAAGACGGAACTTGCAAAAACGCTTGCTTCCTATCTGTTTGACGACGAGCGCAACATCGTGCGTATCGATATGACGGAGTACATGGAAAAATTCAGCGTATCTCGTCTTATCGGCGCACCTCCGGGATACGTGGGATACGACGAAGGCGGTCAACTCACCGAAGCCGTGAGAAGAAAACCCTACTCCGTCGTGCTGTTCGACGAAATCGAAAAGGCACATCCCGACGTTTTCAACATCCTTCTTCAAGTGCTCGACGACGGCAGAATCACCGACAGTCAAGGCAGAACCGTCAACTTCAAGAATACGATCATCATCTTGACTTCCAACCTCGGCAGCAACGTGATTCTTGACAACATCGACCAAAACGGCAACATCAAAGAAGAAGCAAAAGAGCAAATCGACAGACTGCTCAAACAGACCTTCCGCCCCGAGTTCCTCAATAGGCTTGACGACACCGTGTTGTTCACTCCGCTCACAAGAGAGAACGTGTACAAGATCATCGACATCATGCTCAAAAAGCTGGAATCGAGACTTGAAAAGCAAAACCTCAAACTCGAAGTTACGCAAGCGGCAAAAGACCTTATCGTTGACGGCGGCTACGACGTGACGTTCGGCGCAAGACCGCTCAAACGTTATATCGAAAGCAACGTCGAAACCAAAGTTGCAAAAGCAATCTTGCAAGGCAACATGGACGAAGGCGACACAATCGTGGTTGACGCAAAAGACGGCGAAATGCTTGTCACTTCAAAGCACTAACCGGTTGCGCCCGAAAAATGCGGCACGCAACAAACGTTGAACCCTCATAATTTTCCCTATAAAAAAGAAGCGGCGGATTTTGAATCCGTCGTTTCTTTTTTTCAATTCCAAAATGTTCTATGTTGAGATTTGCTGGGCAGCATCGCGCTCGCAATGACGTTTGAAATAATCCATACCGCGCAAACGCCGCTAAAAACCAAAGCAATTTCAACTGATTCTTTTCAAGTGCGGCAAGGCGTAGGCGAAAAACTTTTTGTAGGCGGCGCATTTGTCGAGGTCGATACGCTCGCGCTTGCAGCCGTTGCGGCACATATGATAGAAATTGCACTCCTTGCATTTGTCCTCGATTTGCATACTTTCTTTTATGAATTCGGTTGCAACGGGGTGCTTTGACAGCGCAAAGAAATCGGTATCGTTGATGTTGCCCATATCGTAGCAATCGAGGCAATAAAAGTCGCACGGATAGACCTCGCCGTCCCCTTCAATGACAAATTGATGACAGCAATGCCCTTCCATACCGCACTGTTCGGGACACTCGAAATGCGCAAGGCGCACGAAGTTGTCAAATTGGCGGATTGAGGTGTATTTGCCGTCCATACAGTCTTTGAGATACATCGCAAAGCACTTTTGCAAAAACTCGGAATAGTCCTCGGCAGACATCGAATAGTTTTCCTGCTCGCTTGGGAAACACTCGTTGTAGGTTGTTTTTGAGATAGGCTTGCCGCTCTCGTCCACGCGCAATGGTTTGAGCATGGGGATAAACTGCAAATGCTTGAAGTTTTGTTTTTTGAAAAACTTATAAATCGGCTCGATACGGTTTGCCACCTGCTTTGTCAGCACCACGAGGATATTGAAATCCACGCCGTATTTTTGCATAAGTTTTGCACCGTTGAGCGCACGTGAAAACGTGGGATTGCCGTTTGCGTCTATGCGGAGCGAATCGGCAGTTTCGTCGCCGTCCAAGCTCAATCCGACAAGGTAGCCGCCGCGCTTGAATATCCTGCACCACTCGTCGTCGATGAGCGTTCCGTTGGTTTGCACGCCTATGCTGACGGGCGCGCGATTGACGTTCAACTCACGAATAATATCGTGCAGTTTCAAAAAAAACTCCTTGCCGGCAAGCAAAGGCTCGCCGCCCTGAAAGGAGAGCATAACCCTGTCGTGTCCTGCAAAATCGAAGGCTTTTTTGAGTGTTGAGCGCAACATTTGCTCGCTCATCATGCCGTGCGAAGGCATCTCTCTATGGCTTGAGAGGTCGTTGTAAAAACAATATTTGCATCGCAAATTGCAATTTGACGAGGCAGGTTTGAGCATTATGCTTATGTTCATAAAACCTATTTCACTTGTTGTTTCGCTTATTGTTGCGTATCGCAATCTTCGTCTTGGTCGAATACGATCTCGTATTTTGCGCTTTTGCTCACGGCATTTACGATTGCCTTTGCGGTTGCCTCGACTGCCGCCGATTGCACCGGTGCAAGATTGACAACGGGGCGTCTGCCGCTTGCAAGGCAGAACATAGTGTCGCCGTCGTACATCGTATGCACGGGACGGATTGCCCTTGCAAGCCCGTTGTGGGATATGCTTGCAATCAAATTTGCCTCGACTTTGGAGAGTTTCGCATCGGTGATTATGCAACCTATCGTTGTGTTTGTCCCAAGCAAAAGTTTTGCGAATTCACCGTTTGCGAGGCATTTTTCCGTGTCGATAAACTCGCCGTTTCTGCCCTTTGCGCCTGCAATTATTTTGCCGCTTTCATCTACGATGTCGCCCATAGCGTTGACAGCAACGACTGCCGTAACCGTGACGCCTGCAACTTTCACAGTTGCCGCGCCGATACCGCTCTTGCACGCGTTTTTCAAGCCTCTTATCTTGCCTACCGTTGCGCCTCGTCCTGCGCCGATATTGCCGAAATCGAGGGTTTTTGACGCATTTTTGCACGCATTAAGTCCGTATTGCGCGGTTGGATAGTGATATTCCTTCTGATTGAGGTCATAAAGCACCGCACCGCAAACAATAGGCACGATCTTGCCCATAGACTTGAATCCCTTGCCATTTTGTTTGAGATATTCCATAACTCCGACGGTGGATGCAAGCCCGTATGCCGAGCCGCCCGACAGCACGACGGCATTGACTTTTTGCATCATCTTTTCGTTGTGAAGAAGGTCGGTTTCTCTCGTACCGGGTGCGCCTCCTCTGCAATCCACGCCTCCGACCGCTCCGTTTTCGGCAAGGATTACGCTTACGCCCGTAAACTCGTCCTCATAGTGTCCTATCTTAAAACCGGAAGGTATTGTTACATTCATTTTCACACCTCAAAAAAGTCCTCCGAACAAGAAGGACTTTCGTTTTTTATTTGCACAAATCGTCTATGCTTGTCTGCTCATAGATGATGAACTTGTCAAAGAAATCCGCAACGTCCTTTTGCATTTGCTCGCCGCACCAATCGTAAAACACTTCGTGTCTTGCGCCCGGATAGAGATGAAGCTCGGTGTTGATTCCGTTTTGTCTGTACATTCTGTCAAGTTTTTTGACGCCCTTGCCCATTTGTCCGACAGAGTCCGCATCACCAGAAAAAATGCCGATTGCGGTTGCAGGATTGAGCTTTGCCTGCGCTTTTTTGGTGTACAGCTTCGATGTTTCTTTCATCATATAATAGTCAAAACCGACGGACATGTTTTGATGCGCAAGCGGATCTGCAAGCACATCCTCTCGTCTTGCCCTTACGCTGTTTGCCCATTGCAGCTTGCCCTCGTCGCCTTTGAATTTCTGGAAGTTGTCGCTCACCCAATTGACAATACGAGGACGCCAGTTTCTTGCCACAAGGAATATCGGCGCAACCACAATTTTGCCAAAAGTGAACAAGCTGCGCATATGTCCCGAACCTATGAGTGCGATTGCTTTGACGTCCGTTCCCTCCTGCGCAAACGCTTGCGAGAGGAAACTGCCGTAACTGTGTCCCATAAGAAACACTGGCAAATCATATTGAGATTTTAGCCACTCACGGAAAAACAATTCGTCGTTCAAAGTCTTTTTGAAAATGTTACCGGGGTGTTTGCCGCGATTTTGATCGGTTTCGGTCAAACCGTGCGCGCGATGATCGTCGCCGAAAACTATGTAACCTCTTGAATTGAGATAGCGTGCAAACTCGTCGTAGCGACCGGCATACTCGCTCATGCCGTGTACAAGTTGAATGACGCCTTTGGGATCTTTCACATCGTCCCAAAGCCTACAATATATCTCGGCGTTGTCAAAACTTTTGAGCTTAAACTCTTTCATATTGCACTCTCCGCACAAAATAAGGTTTATTAAGCACATTATAAACAATAAAACTCATTTTATCAATAGCACTTTGCAAAAATAACAAATCAAAAATTGCAAAATTCGCAAAGGAGTGCTACACTGTATTTATGCAAGTATCCATAATCTTAAACTGCGGAAACGAAATAAAACGCAAAATAAAAGGCGACAAAGTCGTATGCTGTGACGGCGGTTTCAACGTATGCCCCGTCAAACCCGACGTGATTCTGGGCGACTTCGACTCCCTCGAAAAACCCGACAGCTCGGACATTCCCCTTGTAGAACACAATCCGCACAAGGACGCAAGCGACGGCGAACTTGCCGTGTATTATGCAAAAGAGGTTTTGCATGCGGACTCAATCGTATTTTACGGCATAACGGGAGGACGAGTGGACCACGTGCTTTGCAACCTGTCCATTATGCGCCTTGCCGCAACTCTCGGTATGAACGCAAAGGCGGAAGAGGACGGACTCGATATACACTATGTCGATGGCAAATTTGACCTCGCCACGCAAAAGGGCGAAACTATATCCATTATCCCCTACGGCGGAAGCGCGCTTGTGAGCGACTCTCAAAATCTCGAATACCCGCTTGACGAACTCCTGCTCAAATCCTGTGATTCGAGAGGCTTGTCCAATGTGTCACTCGGTGGCAAAATTCATATCGATGTCAAGCACGGCGGCGTTTTCGTGTTCCGCTATATAAAACGCTGAATCAATACGAAAATCGCAAAAAATTGCATGTTTTGCAAAATATTTGACAAAGGTCATACAAAAGTTGCTCGCATTCTTCAAAATTTTTTTGAAAAATGCGAGTTTTTTCAAAAAAGTCCCAATAAAACCAAAGCTTGAATTGTATATTTATCGAAAATACAAAATCATCGTTTTTCAAACCTTTCTAACAAAAAAGCACGGCATGCCGTGCTTTTTGAATTATGTGCGCAAATGCGGTATTTTCCAAGCCGCAACTCAAAGCCTGTTTGAAACGAAAAGAGAGAGGTGGTTTGCCTCTCCCCTTCTTGCCGATTGTAAATTGCAATTATCGATTGTCTTGATTGTCGTTGCTATCCTTATTTTCTGATTTTGCTTGATTTGCGATGATTTGCTTGTCAATCTCGTCAAGCTCCTCGTCGTTGTCGACACCTGTTGCGCCGTCTGCGGTTTGAGTTGTCACTGCGAGTTTGTTGACGTCGCTAGATTTTTGCATAAGTGCGGTGAAAGATTTTGACGCAAACAGCGTACTGCCTGCAACGAGTGCAAGTGCCATATCGACGAACGTAAATGAATTGCGCGCCATGCTATATACTATTGCCGAGCCGTACTTGTCAAGGTCTGCGTAGTCGGCAAACGCAAATACGCCCGAACAAACGTGGCAAGCATATCTCAACACGACCGCTATTATACCGCCGAGCAAAAACGCCACGATTTTCTTTTCTTTAAACACGCCCTTTTCCATAAATATACCGCTTACTCCGATAAGACCGAACGCGAGAGGATAGTCGAGCAAGAATTGCATCGGGTGGATAATGAACGGATCTTGAAGCGCTTGAAGCACGCCGTAAATCGTGCACACCACAAGTCCCCTTCTCGTACCGAACATGCAGCAGTACACCATGAGCGGAAGAAGGCTTGCAAACGTAACCGAACCGCCCTGCGGAAGTTTGAAAAGTTTGGCATAGGAAAGCGCAAATGACAATGCGATTGAAATTGCACCGTACACAATGGAGCGCGTGTCGCTCATCTTGCGTTTGTCGCCGACAAACCACATAACCACCATAATCACCATAAACACGACCGCAGACACGATCATACCCACGAGGTTTGCGTTGGGATAGTTCTCTGCGATATCTCCGTAATACTGCGCCATCAACACCATGGTTGCAATGAAGCAGCCGAGCAACAACGCCGCCGTAACTATAAGCGAAATCTTGACGGCTTTATCGTTGAAAAGCGAGCTTACGAGCATTGCGATTGCCCCTGCCACCGCCGTGATAAGCGTTGCGAGAATAGGATAGAAAAGTTTTGCTTGCATATCGTCGATATTGCATTGAAATTTGACGTACGCAAACACGACGACCATTGTGATTGCAATGCCTATTGCGTATTTTTTGTAGTCGTTGAATTTTTCTCTTTTGAAAAACCACACGAGCAATCCCACGACGATAAACGCCGCAACGAGCGCAACCGCAAGATAGAGCGCAACGTATTGGAGTTTGTCGGAAAGTGTGTTGATGTCCATAAAAAATCTCCTAACTTGTGCTTAGGAGAACTTGAAAAGAAAAGGCAATATCGAAACTTTCGTTGTTTTTGCTTCCTTACGCGAGGATTAACTCACAAGTTTGAGGGTATCATCTCAGCTTTACAGCACCCCTAGCAGTGATTATTGTATTCGCGTGCGCCGTTTTAGTCAATCGTTTTGCGCAAATACGGAAAAAATCGTCCGAATTGCGACAATTTGCTCTATTTCTTGACTTAACATACGATTGGTATTATATTATTTACTACATCAACGAAGGAGAGATAACACAATGAAAAAGCAATTCAAGAAGCCCGAATTCAAGCTTCTCAAAGAATTCAAAGCGTTCATAACAAAAGGCAACGTTGTCGATCTTGCAGTTGGTATGATTATAGGTGCCGCATTCACCGCAATCGTAACCGCTCTTGTCAACAGCATATTCAAGCCTCTCATCAACGCAATCCCGATGGGTGATTTGCAAGGTCTTATCACAATGCTCGTTGCAAAAAATGCCGATGGTCTTACGGCAGCGGAATGCGCAAAACAAGGCATCGCGTTTGTGACGGACATGTCCAAGTCCGTGTACATCGACTGGGGCGCGTTTATAATGGCAATCATCAACTTCCTTATCACCGCGCTTGTGTTGTTTGCAATGGTCAAACTCATAAACATGGTTCGCGGAGGATTTACGGGACTTACCCGCGACACCAAATTCCTCGAATCGCTCACACCCGAAGAGAAAGCCACAATCAAAGGTAGATTTGCGACAAAGAAAGAACTTAGAGCAATCAAAGCGGCTCGCGACGAGGCACAAGCAAAAGCAGACGCAGAAGCAGCGGCGGCGGCAGAAGCGGCAAAACCCGAAACGACAGACGATTTGCTCCGCGAAATCCGCGACCTTCTCAAAGCGCAACAGGTTGACAAGGCAACCGCCCTTCTGGACGAAACAAAAAACAAATAATCCGAGTTTACACAAAACAGCCGCTCGTCGAGCGGCTGTTTTAATGTCGGCGCAAATCGTGTTTTGCAAGATAGCAAACCCAAAGTTATTTTGACGAGGGAAAAAGCTCGTTGCATTGCATTGTCGCTCTTGACTTTTTGAGAGCAAAGTGCTACTTTATAGCGGTGCGTAAAACGCGCAAGGGAGCGGAATTATGATTGTTTCAACACTATCCATGATGGAAGGCAACGGCATGGCGGCATATATCATCCTGCTTGCGCTCGGCATCATCTTTGTCGTCAAAGGCGGGGATTGGTTTGTGGACGCGGCAAGTTGGATTGCCGAGGTGTCCGGCATCCCGACTTTTATCATCGGCGCGACAATCGTCAGCGTAGCAACGACGATACCCGAAATTTTGGTTTCGAGCATATCTGCGGCGCAAGGTCAGGCGTCTATGGCAATCGGCAACGCAGTCGGCTCGGTCAACTGCAATATTGCTCTTATCATGGCAATCTCGCTTGTGTTCGCCGCCCCTGTTTTCAAACGCAAAGACTACGTTTTTAAGGTTGCGATTTTGCTTGGCACAATCGCTCTTCTGTGGGGACTCAGCGCAAGCGGCGAGTTTAATTGGTGGAACGCAATCATCATACTTGCAATGTTTGTGCTGTTCCTTATCGAAAACGTCATAAGTGCAAAAAAACACTCCCAAACTCTAATCAACGACAAAGGCTTTGAACGCATAGATGAAAACAAAACAAAGGGCGAGGGCATTTTGTTTTCATACTTCCAAAGACAAGAGAGCAAAAAAATAGTCCTCAAAAAAACGGGCATGGTCATAGAGAAAAAGGACATCGCAAAAAACGTTGTTCTGTTTGTTCTCGGTGCGGCAACGATTTTTGTCGGCGCGCAACTTATGTGCGACAACGGCGCAGAACTCGCTCGCGCACTCAACGTCCCCGAAGGCATAATCGGCGTCACTATACTTGCGGTCGGAACTTCTTTGCCCGAACTTGTCACCGCAATCACTGCCATTGTAAAAAAGAAATCCGACTTGTCCGTCGGCAATATCATCGGAGCAAACATCATCGACCTGTCCTTGATTCTTCCACTTTGCACATTCATCACAATGGGCAAAACCGGCAATCCCCTGCCTGTAGACCCTCAATCGCTCACAATCGATTTCCCCTTCTGCCTTGCCGTGGCAGGATTTGCGCTCATTCCACCTCTTGTCATGGGCAAATTCAAACGTTGGCAAGGAGCGCTGTTGCTTGCAGGCTATGTGACCTACGTTGTGCTTCTTATCCTCAACACGACAGGCGCAATCAAGATTTTCTGATTCAAGAGTCAAAAGCCTAAAACGCAATCGAAAAAGCGACGGATTTTCCGCCGCTTTTTGATTGTCATACGTCTTGATTTTTCTTTTCAAATACGGTTTTTATCGTTTTCAACTTATTTTCAACTTAAATATGCGCTTTTATGATTTTGGGAATATCGCAGTTTTTAAGCAAAAATTCCGAGTTGAAATAGGAATAATCCGCCACTTTGAAGTCGATGCCGAAGAAGAACGCTCCGACATCCGAATCGGAGTGCGATTTCTTTTCCCACGCATAGTAGACCGTGCCGCTTGCAGAGTCGTACTTGTTTGGAAGATTGTTTTGCTTGCTCACGCTCAATCCGCCCGTTTCGTGGTCGGCGGTGACGATGATTGCGGTGTCGTTTCTATCCCCTATCCAATCAAGAATCATAGCAATGGTATCGTTGAGTGCCTTCATTGCTTTGACCATATTGCCGAAGTCGTTTTTGTGCGAGTACTTGTCAACGTGCGCCTGCTCGATCATCAGCACAAAACCGTCCTCGTCCTTTGCTAAAAAGTCGATTGCAAACTTGCTTGCGTCTTTCAAAGACACCGTGCCGCCGTTGCCGCCCATATCGAACAGACAGTACGCCTTTTGTGCGTCAAGCACGGCTTGTCTGCTCCCAAAATCGCTGCAAAACGCATATCCTTCTTGCTCGATACTGCCCTGTTTCTTTGCGTAAGAGTCGCTTGACGCTCCGCACAACAAATCCACACCCGACTTGATTTGGCTTGCAATGATATCGTCGGTGTCCTTGCGGCTCATTGCGTGCGCGCTGAACGATGCAGGCGTTGCTCCGCTCAATTTGTCCGACGTCACGATACCCGTGGCTTTGCCTTTGCTTTTGGCAACGTCAAGAATGGTTACGGTATCCCTGCCGTCCTTGTCCTTGCCTATGCGCCCGTTTTTGGTCAAAACTCCCGTTGCAAGAGCAGTGCCTGCCGCCGCAGAGTCGGTTGTTTTCGTCGCTCTGAACTTGACGCTCGTGAGCGAATCCGTGTTGACGGACGCTCTCTTCCAGTCCCCGAACGTGCAAGCCTCGCCGCTTGTCATCGCGCCTGCCGCAACGTGTTCAAGCCCCATTCCGTCACCGATAACGTATATGAAGTTCTTGACCTTTGCACCCTCTTTGCACTCGACGTTGAGCGCGTCCACCACGCCGCCTGCGCCGCCCGATGCCGAACATGCCGCAAACGTTGCCAGCACCAGTGCCAGCACAAATATCAAACTTGCGATTTTCAACAAATATTTTTTCATATCTTCACCGCCTTATATCCAAATTATACTTTCCCACAAATACAAAGTCAACGCCCAAAAATCGCCATATATCTATGAAACACAAACAAAAAATAAACAAAAATACCATACAAAATGTATGGTATTTTTGTGGTGGAGCCAAGGGGATTCGTAGGAAGCGACTCGCTCGCTTCCGTAATAGCGAAGAAAGTGAACTTGTTCACGTTTCGGAGCGTCTACGCTCAACAAATCGTGCATTGCACTGCGCCTTTCGCGGACACTTCGTGTCTGATTTGTTGGCTATGCAACTGCACTCGATGTCCGCAAATGCTACGCGCTTGCGTCTCTCTTCGTTTGTTATCAGCCCGCAGGGGTTCGCACGGCATCGCCGTGGCACGAATTTTTCTAAATTCGCGCAATCACCTTGGAAATAAACAAAAAATACCATACAAAATGTATGGTATTTTTGTGGTGGAGCCAAGGGGATTCGAACCCCTGACCTTTTGAATGCCATTCAAACGCGCTACCAACTGCGCCATGACCCCATTGGTGTTTTGCTCACTTATATTACATCATTTTTGCGACATAGACAAGCGTTTTTGTGATTTTTGTTTCGTTACTTTTCCCTCCAAGTCGCAATGCAATATCGTCGCACTTTTGCAATGACGACATGAAAGCAAGCGACAAAAGAATATTTTTTTGTGAAAAAAACTTGTCATAAACGCTGGACTTTAAGCAAGCGGCGTGCTAAACTTTGTACATCATCTCGATAGAGGTGCGGATTTTATGATAAGCCGACGGCGCAGACTTCGTCGCGGTGGCAAAGGAAAATCCGCCGAAAGAAAGACTTGTTTGGTCTGAAACGATCTTTCTTGGGACAACGCAGAATATGCGTTGTACTGTCACCTTAAAGGTGGAGCGCTATCAACGTTGAGCGATATTTTATATCCGCAATGTTGTTGGCATTGCGGATTTTTTTGTCCCCGATGCCGCCTACCGTCGATTTGTAAAAATACTTTTCGCAGGAGAAACAACAATGAAAAAGACTTCCAAAATCATAGTTTTGATATTGATTTTGTCGGTTTTGACAGCAAGCCTTGTGCTTTTGAGCGCATGCAACACCCACTCGAACGGTTCGTCGCAAGACAAACTGGTTGTCGGGCTCGAATGTGCATACATTCCCTTCAATTTCACGCAACAAACGGACAAAAACGGCGCGGTAAAGATCTCGAATGCCGACGGATACGCAAACGGATACGACGTCCTTATTGCAAAACGCATTGCGGACGCACTCGGCAAAGAACTCGTGATCGTAAAAACCGAATGGGATTCTCTCGTCCCCGGCGTTAGCGCAGGCACGCTCGACCTTGTAATTGCAGGCATGAGTCCCACAGCCGAAAGACGCGAATCAATCGACTTTTCAGAGGCTTACTACGAGAGCAATCTCGTCATTGTCGTAAGACAGGACGGCAACTATGTCAACGCGCAAAATCTCGACGATTTCAACGGCGCGAAAATCGTTGCGCAACAAGGCACGTTCCACGACAAAGTACTTCAAGAACAAGCGGCGTCTCACGGTATAACGGCAGGCACGCCTATGGCGACCTTCCCCGAAATGACGATTGCGCTCAATGCAAAAACCATCGACGGATACGTTGCGGAAGAGCCTGGCGCGATTGCGGACTGCGCCGCAAACGAAAACCTCACCTACGTCCACCTTTTGAACAACGATACGGGTTTTGACGCAAGCGCTGAGGACACTCAAATCGCAATCGGCATGAGATACGGATTCGAGCATAAAGACGCTATAAACAACATTCTTTTGAATCTTTCAAGCGAAGACAGGCTTGCGATTATGCAAGAAGCGGTCGAATTTTCCACCGACAACACGAGCGTACAATCCACTTTCTTTTCGAGAATCGGAAACATAATCAAAACATATTATCTGTCAATATTGAAAGGCGTAGGCTACACTATACTCGTGGCAATCGTCGGTACGATCGTGGGCTTGTTTATCGGTCTTTTGATTGGCATGTACCGCACTCTCGATACGCCGAAAAACAAGGCGCTCGCAGTGCTTAAAAAAATCGGCGACTTCATCTTGTCGGCGTACATCGAGATATTCCGCGGCACGCCTATGATGGTGCAGGCTATGGTTATTTTCTGGGGCTTTGCGCTAATCAACAATGGCAGCACGATGAACGTAACCTTGGCAGGCTTGATTATCGTGTCCATAAACACGGGCGCGTATATGGCGGAAATCGTCAGAGGCGGCATCATCTCAATCGACAAAGGTCAATTCGAGGGCGCGCAGGCAATCGGTATGACGCACTCGCAAACTATGTGGAACATCGTTTTGCCGCAAGTGTTGCGCAACATTATGCCCAGCGTAGCAAACGAATTTGTCATCAACATCAAAGATACGTCGGTGCTGAACGTAATCGGCTTTACCGAGCTGTTCTTCTACGGCAAATCCATAGCCCTCAACACTTACGCGATATTTGAAACCTACCTCGTCGTTGCGGCGATATACTTTGTGCTCACCTTCACCATCACGCGCATACTCCGCCTCATCGAAAAGAAGATGGACGGCAAAAAGGACTATCAAATCATGGGTTCGCAAAATATGGACGCGGAATCCATGTTGCGTGAAAAGCAAGCTATCGGAGGTGGCGAACAATGACGATTACGGATGCGAACACTTCAAGACAGAACGAGGAAAACACGGAGCAAATTATGGAAAACACCGCAATAGATACTCAAAACATAACGAATATAGACAACACTGCGCAACTTGACTCACAAAGCGAATCAATCATCGAAGTGCGCCATCTCGGCAAAATCTTCGGCACTCACGAGGTGCTCAAAGACATCGATTTCGATGTCCAAAAAGGCGACGTAACCTGCATAATCGGCTCGTCGGGCAGCGGAAAATCCACCCTGCTTCGTTGCATTAATCTCTTTGAAACGCCGACTGCCGGCGAAATCTATTTTCACGGCGAAGACGTGACGATGACCAAGAGCGCGCCCAAATACCGTGAAAAAGTGACGATGGTGTTTCAATCGTTCAACCTTTTCAACAATTTGAGCGTGCTTGCAAACTGCACCATAGGTCCTAGAAAAGTGCTGAAAATGAAAAAGGACGAGGCAAACGCCGTCGCAATGAAATATCTCGAACTCGTGGGCATGAGCGCGTATATCAACGCAAAGCCTCGTCAGCTTTCGGGCGGTCAAAAACAACGCGTGGCAATTGCGCGCGCCCTTGCGATGTCGCCCGAAGTCATCTTGTTTGACGAGCCCACTTCCGCTCTCGATCCCGAAATGGTGGGCGAAGTGCTCGAAGTCATGAAAGAGCTTGCAGAGGCGGGACTTACGATGATCGTCGTAACGCACGAGATGACTTTTGCGCGCGACGTTGCAAACAAAGTCGTATTTATGGACGGCGGCGTTATCGTCGAAGAAGGTGCGCCCGAACAAATATTCACCTCACCGAAAGAAGAGCGTACGAAAGCGTTTTTGTCCCGTATGCTTGCAGAAAAACAAAACGCATAAGTTTTTTTACACGACAAAAACGTTATTCATATCGAAAAAATCGATATTCTATCCGCAAAAAGAAGCGTCCGCACGGCGTTTCTTTTTTTATTCGAGCGGTGCGCTTCGTGTGAAAATTCAATGCTCGGCTATATGAAAAAACGTTCGTTCGATTGTATAATCTTTCTACAAAATTCGCAGCAACCTGCGATTAAATCGCGAAAGGATTGACACAAAATATTGCAAAGACAAAAAAGCTGTGTTACATTTATGTAAAAGAACGCAAAACGGGTTTGAAAGGCACCATGAACAAAAAAATTTTTCTTAAACTTATCATTCTCATTCTGACGATTTGCACGGCAAGTTGTCTGCTTTTTGCGTGCAACGAGACACCGGATACCCCTGCTCCCGAACCTACGCCGACGCCGACACCTACTCCCGAGCCGGAGTTTTACGAGGAAAAAGAGGGATACGCATACGGCGAAAACATCGAAATTACCTATCACTCGAGCGTTACGGACACCGACAGAAAAGCATACGTCACACTGCCTGCAAATTACGACGAAAACAAAAAATATCCCGTGCTTTATCTGCTTCACGGCATGTCGTGCACCTACAAGAGCTGGCTTGAAATGTGCAGTGCAAAATACGTGATTCAAAACTTGCAAATCGAGGGTGAAATCAAACCTATGATTCTCGTGTCGGCGGACAGCAATATCACTGCAGGCGAGCAACCGAGCATCTTTTCAAAAGATTACTGCACGATGTTCGACAAAACCGCGGACGAGATTATCACCTCTCTGATGCCCTATATCAACCAAAACTACCCCACTCTTACCGATAGAAACAACACCGCAATCGCAGGCTTTTCCATGGGCGGAAGAGAAACCTTGCTCACGGCGTTCAAATATCAGGACTATTTCAACTACGTCGGCGCATTCTCCCCGTCGGGTTTTGGCGAAAAACCCGTGTCTTTTGACACGACCGTGCCCGATTTCAAATATGAAGACGGAAAGAGTTTTGACGTTTTGATGCTTGCAATCGGCAATATGGACACGTCGACAAGCCTGTTTTATCCGCACATCGTCAACAAACTCGCGCAAAACGGAATAGCGTATATCGATCAAAAATATCCCGGCGGACACGACCAAACCGTTTGGCGCAAAGCTCTCTATGACTTTGCAAAAACGATTTTTGTCGAAAACTAAAAAACGAGACGGATTTCAACACACTTTTGCAAATTCGCACAATTAAGCAGACACCTGTGTCTGCTTTTCATTTTATCACAAGTTTTGTCCGTTGACTTTAAAAGACCTTTTGTATAATATAAAAACAACAACCAAAGAGGGAAAATACAATGCACAAAAAAATTATACTTGCCGCCGCTATCGCACTTATCGCGATACTTTCGCTATCCTTTTTCACAGCGTGCGACGACGAAGAAGTCCAAGCGCGCGCAATCGATCTTGACAACGCGCAGTACAGAATTTTCTTCGACGATTTTGACGGCGAACTCGACACGACCGTCTGGAACACCCTACACGAAAGACGCAAAGGCGGATATTGGGACAAGGATCAAGTGTTGACCGAAAACGGCAATCTTGTGATTCGCACGGTTGAAAAGGACGGGACTTTCTACACGGGCGCAGTCGATTCGATGAACAAAAAAGAGTTGCTTTTCGGCTATTTCGAAGCAAGATGTTATCTCCCCAAAGCAAGCGGAATCTGGTCTGCATTCTGGCTGATGCCGCAAGGAATGATGTATGATGCGCCCACCTCAGACGTAAACGTGTGCGGAGCTGAAATCGACATAATGGAATCGCCCTACTTCAACCCCGTCAACAACTTGCTCTCCAAACAGCTCATCGAAAACGAAACGTATCAGTGCGCCGTGCATGTGGGAGATTACAAGAAAAACTATATAAAGAAAGAGCAATTTATCAACACGCAAACCGCAAAAACGCAAGTCGATATCTATGACGATTGGCACACTTTCGGACTTGATTGGAGCGAGGATTACTACCGCTTCTATTTTGACAGAAAGCTCGTGTTTGAAATCACGGACAAGAAGTATATATCCACCGTCGAAAAGGATTATCTGTTCCTATCCGTTGAAGTGGGCGGCAAAAACGGCGTCGCACAAAAGCCCGATTTTATCTTTGCAAACAGCGTTTTTGAAAATCCGGAAGGCACTTTCCCCGTTGACTTTCTTGTGGATTACGTTGCAGTCTACTCAAAATGTCCGTTCTGAAAACGACGTCAAACTTGCAAAAAAACCTCGCTTTTGCGAGGCTTTTTCATATCTTTTTTGCAAGAATCGCAACGGCTCTTTCGCAAGATTTGCCGTTTTAACTTTGTCGTTTCAAGAGTGTATTCTCTCAATAAGCGCGCTGTTGACCTGATACGTCGAGGCGGGAGTTATGCTTGCGTCGTTTGTGTAACCGTAAATTCTCAACGACATTCTTGACAACACGGTTGCCGCAAGAGAAGCGGTGCTTCCGCCCTCCGGCTTTATGTCCGCGGTGTTTATGCAAGAGTAGTTTGCGTTCTGCGAGTTGTATTGCAAATACGTCGGAGCGTTCATTATGCCGTCTTTAAAAGAGATGCCCGAGCAAATGAAAGCGACGTGCATATACGTTTCGCCGCCATATTCGTATTTATAGTTGTCGAAAGCGGAGTTTTCTCTGATCAAATCATAAACCATCGAGCCTATCATACCGTCAACGTCGGCGTTGCCCGTTTTCAAAAGACCTGCGTTTTTGATATTCTGCCAGTTGTACGCTTCCAAAAATCCCGTCTGATTTATCACGCAATTTACGCCTGCCGAGTAAAACTCTTCGAGGAAAATCTTTTCGTTTTCGTCAAAATCGTCCGCAAATCTGCCGAGTTTTGAGGATTTCATTGTAAACTTTTCGTACGCAACGCTCATAAGCGAGCCGAGCATGTTCGAGCAAACCACGTTGTTTATGTTGAGATGGCTGTAAAACGGATAAACGGCATCGCCCATATCCGCCATACGTTGCGGTATATACATGCCCACTTGCGTCATATTGCGGATTATGCACCCGTTGACTGTCGCGTCGACGTTGAAAAGCGTTATCGCTTGTTTTGCGTTTTCGAATATACAATATTCGATGCAAACGTCGTTGAGGCGGTTGGTGTCCCAATCGTAGCCGCATATAACTTCGCAAACGGTTGACGTAAAGCCTTCGGTGTCCTCGGCGTCGGTTATCAAACCGTCGTCGCCTATGCTGTTTGAACGCATAACCGTGTTTGAAAGCGTAACGCCGCTCCAATTGATACGAATAAGGTGTGTTTCCACTTGCTGTTTAAGCGCGGAAATAATGTGGTTGTTTCCGTACAAATCTCCGTACAAATTCAAGTTGTTCGAGCCGTTGACCGTGACGGGCGTGCCGTCCTCGTTCACCTCGTAAACGATGTTGTCGGCAAGGCAGATCGCATACAAATTGCGTGATCGGGGAGCATCGTAGACGGCGTATCCGACGCCTGCGATTTCTTTTTCGAAAACGTTTTTTCTGCTTTGCAAATTGCCGTCTTTGTGGGCGTATTCTCTTTGATCCTTCGTTGCTTGTCTTGCCTCGGCTATATTTGAACATTGCACACCGAAAACGGCTTTTATCGTCACTTCTTCGGTTGTAAACTTCGTAAATCCTTCATATTTGGGGTATCTTGCGCTCACTCTTACGACGATACTCTGTTTGCCGACGCCCTCGAGAGTAGGCAAGAAAATCAGCTTGTTGGCAACTTCGTCGTCAAAACGGGCATATTGCGCACCGCTTACGATTTCAAATTTGTAAGCTGCATAAAAATCTTTTAGCAACGCTTGATTTTGCGGCTCGCCTTTTACGATGACGTTGGTGTAATTTGCCGTCTTTTCGTTGCCGAGCGATACGTCCGAGTATCTTTCGGACGCGAACACGGTTTCTTTTGCGATGCCGATTTCAAGTGCGGAATTCGACGTGCGCAACTGTATCGACGCAAGTTTTTTCTGCACGTTCAATTCAACGGATATGCTCGCTTCGCCAACCGTTGCCGTGACGACTACGCTTCCGTCCGATATACCTTTAACAAAACCGTTCTCGTCCACGATTGCTACGTCGGTGTCAGAGGACGTCCAAATTGCATTTTGCGGCGCACCCTCTTCGAGCATATCCGCCCAGGCAAGTTCGAGTTTCAACAAGCTTTCGTCAACCGACAACACAAATCCGCCGTATTTTGCAAAGAATTGCGCATTTTTTATGATTAAATCGTTCGAAAAACAACTCTCGATAACGAATTGCTTTCCGTTTTTGAGCGAAATCGCAGCTTTATTTGACGTCATAGAAACAAGCCCCGTATCGTCCAAGGTCGCGCCCTCGACACCGACGATATCGCTTGCATCTACACCTATATCTTCAAGCGTAAACTCCGATTTGCTTGTGGATATCTTTTCAAAGAATTTCGAGCTCGCACCGTTTTTTGAAACAAATATTTCAAAAACGCCTTTCACGTACTCAGCGTTTTCGCTCTTGCAAGATGAGTTGACGCTTGCAAACAAACTTATCGTTGCGCTACCCTCTCCCGTTGCGCTCACCACGCCGTTTTGGTCAACGCTCGCAACGTTTTCGTCCGAGCTTTGCCAAATCGTGTGTTCGACAATGCTGTCGATTGGCGTATATACCGGCAAAAGCCTAATGTTTTGTCCCACTTGCAGCGTGTTGCCGCTCTTTGACACGACGGAAACCTTTTCTACGTCGTCGCCCGTCACGGACACGTTTAAGGTTTTAAAAACGTTTTCGGCAATCACCCGTACGGTGAAATTGCAATAGGAAGCAACCAGCATCCTTCCGGTGTTGTTCGTTGCAACTTCGTTGTCGTTCGCATCCACGAAAGACACGGCGGGGCGTACTTTGGACAACAGCAAATCCGCCATTGCGGTTACGATTTGCGACGAATCCAAAAATTTGCCTCTGACGATATAAAACGCTTCGCGGTGCTTTTCATCCTCGAAAATGCCCGTTGAAACTTCTTCTTCAAGCTGATTAACCAGTGCCGCTCTCTCTTGGAGATATTCGTTGCGGTTGTCTTCGTACTCGACGTCGGTGTATAAAATATCTCCCGAAAGTTCGTATTCGAGCGTATAGTTGTTTGCCCTTTGAGGATAAACGACCACATCTATATAATCCGTGATAGAAAATGTTTTTTGTCTTATAGAATCGAAAGAAAGCGAAATATCATAAGCGTCTTCCCCCGTGCTTTTCAGACGAAGGAAAACGTCTTCAACGGATATGTGCGCTTGAAGAGCAACGATGTTGGATACCATTGCCACAACAAGCAACACGATAACCGGAATAAGCGTCAATATACCCAAAAGAACTTTTTTCATATTGATTTAGATGTATTAAACCCTGATTTTGTCAACTTTGTCGATTTAAGAGTGTATTCTCTCAATAAGCGCGTTGTTGACCTGATATTGCGGAGTGTTGGGATTTATGGCTGCCGTATTGTCATAGCCGTAGAGCTTAATCGACATACCGCTGAGCAATTTCGCAGCGGTTTTTGCAAGTCTGCTTCCCTCTTCCTTGAGATTGTTAGTGTCTATGCAGTGGTAGTTCTTGTCGTCCATATCGAGTTCGAGATAAGTCGGCGCATTGGTGATGCCGTCCGAGAACGAAATGCCCGAAACCATAAACGCAACGTGTATATACGTCTTGCCGTCGCCGGCGGTGTACCTGTAGTTGTCGAACGTGGAATTTTCGGATACCAGATTGCCAAGCATACCTCCGATGACGGTGTTGAGACTCTCGTCGCCGGCATCAATAAGTTTTGCGTTGTTGATGTCTTGCCAGTTGTATGCGTCGAGGAATCCCGTTTGCGTGACCACACAGTTTATACCCGCTTTGTAGAAGTTGTCCATAAAATACTTTTCGTTTGCGGCGAGATCGTCTTTGACAAACCTACCGGTTTTGCTGTTGGTCATCGTAAACGATTCGTACGTGATGGACATAAGCGTACCGAGCGTATTTGAACAAATGAAGTTGTTGAGGGACACGTGCGAGAACCACGGACGATATCCGTTTTCGTCCTGATAAATCCTTTGCGGAATATACATAGCGCATTGAATCATATTGCGCATAATGCAACCGTCGTATTCGATGTCTGCGTTATACGTGGTTACACCTTGGCGTGAGTTTTCAAAGATACAATACTCGAAGCGTATACCTTTTAGTCTGTCGTGTCCGTATTCGACGTCAACGACGTCTCCCTTAAACGATTGAGTGTCTTTTGCGTCGGTGATTTCCGCATTGTCGCCGATATCGTTCACTCTCATGACAAGGTTGGACACCTTGACATTGCTCCAATGTATGCCGACAAGATAGTCCTTGACCTGTCCTCTCTTTGCAGAAAGCATATGATTGTTTCCGTATATGTCGCCGTAAAAACGCACAAAATTGTCGTAGGTAACGCTTGCCACAATTTCGCCGTTTTTGTCATATTCGGGGGTATACGCACAGTTGTTTTCAAACACTATCGCAGAAGTTTGCTTTGAATATTTGGCATTGCGCACGACGTAGGTGTCGCCGCCGTTTTGAAGTCGCCACACCTCTATCCCGTCGGGATTGACGATGTTGTCCTCCGCCTTTGCGTAGGCTTCCTGATCCTTTGTGGCTTGAATAAGTTCGTCGATATTGTTGACCGCAACGCCGTAGACGACGTTGAGCGTAACCGTTTCGGTCGTAAATCTGGTCATCCCCTCGTATTTGGGATATTTTGCGCTGACCTTGACGACGATTTGTCGTTTGCCAAGACCTTCCATGGCGTTTGTAAACACCACTTTGTTTCTTACAACCGTGTCAAGCGAAGCAAATTCTTTGCCCTCAACGATTTCAAAGACGTAAGCGGAATAAAACGCGGCAAGTTGAGCAGCGGTTGCGCCATCGGGTTGACCTTGAACGGTGATAAGAGTGCTGTTTGCAACCTTGTCGTTGTTGACGCCGACGTTGACGTATTTCTCGCTTGCAAACACGGTTTCGCGCGCGATACCTATTGCAAGAGACGCGTTTGACGTGCGAAGCTGGATTTGCGAAAGTTTGTTTTGAACGTTTATAGTCACGCTTGCGCTCTTACCGTTTGCGGTGGCGGTGATTGTAACGAGTCCGTTTGACAAACCTTTGACTTCACCGTTTTCGCCGACCGTGGCAACGCTTTGGTTGTTAGACGTCCAAACCGCGTTTTGCGGATGACCGTCTTGGAGCATATCCGCCCATACCAAGTCGAGATCGAGCACGTTTTCGCCAACGGCAAGCACGTAACCGCTCTCGCTTGAATAGAAACGAGTATTTCTTATTGCAATATCGCTTTGCGCACACTTCGTCAACGTAAGACGTCTGCCGTCTTTGGTCATGATTTGCGCGATATCGGCGTTAACCGTAATTCCGTCCTCTGTTAAGAGTCCGCCTTCAACGCTTGCTATTTCCTCTTTGACGACGCCGAGTTCGGCAAACGTAAGGCTTGTTCTGCTTGTCACGACTTTTTCGCCGAATATCGAGCTTGCGCCCTTCTGCTCGACGGTTAGATCGATTGTGCCTTCAACAAAATCAAGTTCGTCTTTCTTTTCGCTGGAATAGACGCTCGCAAGCAAACTTATCGTCGCTCTTCCCTCTTTGAGAGCGGTGACGACGCCGTTTTGGTCAACGGAAATCACGCTTTCGTCCGAGCTTGACCATATCGTCGTGTTGACGATGCTGTCAATGGGGGTATATGTCGCAAGCAAACGCATGGATTCCCCCACGCCCAGAGTGGCGTCCTCTTCTTCGGAAACGCCGAGCGTAACTCTTTCGACGTCATAGCCCATCACGGACACGGTGATAATTCTAGACACCGTTTCCGCTTGCGCGCGCACCGTGAATTTACAATAGGAACTCACCAGCATTTTGCCTGTTGTATTCGACTCTATTTCCTTGCCGTTTTCGTCCACAAATGCCGCCGCCGGATACACTTTTTCAAGCAAAATATCCGCCATTTCGGAGATTATAAGGGAGGAATCCTTGTAATACTTGCTTTTTACGACGTTGTATGCGTTTTGTCTTGCCGGCGTCGAAAACGAACCGTTTGCAAGTTCGTTTTCGAGCTCCGCTTTGAGAGAGGACAAATTTGCAAGATATGCGTTTCTGGACGCTTCGTAGTTTTCGTCCGTATAGGAAACGTCGCCGACGATTTGCCACTCAACCGTTTTGTTGGTTGCCTTTTCGGGATAAACTTTTGCGTCGACGTAGTTGTAAATGTTTATGTTTGCAACCTCGTCGAAGGGGATTTGAAGAGTGTAGATCGTCTTGTCGGAATCTTTGTATCTGAGCTGCAAATCCTCAACCGCAATATGCGCGTTGACCGACACGATGACGGACACGAGCGCAACGACAACCAAAACGATTATCGGTATGAGGATCAAGATTCCAATCATTACTTTTTTCATATGTTTTCTCCCGTAATTATTCTGACATTATTTTGTATGCAACCTATCGATAAACGCGTCGTTGACCATATAAGTCGTAGACGGTTGGATGTTTTGTTGATTGTCGTAGCCCCAGATACCTGCCGACGCTTGTTTAAGGAAGTTTTCGCCGATTTTTGCAAGCGGCGAAGTTTGCTCGATTTGCATTTCGTTCGTGTTGAAATAGGACAATCTCTTGTCTTGGATATTTACGTCCGCATATGTGTTTTCGACCGTAAATCCCGTCGTGATACCTGCCGTGACGATAGCAACGTGAATCCAGCATACGTCGTTCGAATCAATTATTCTGCGATTTGCAAACGCAGAGTTGCCTCTTATGATCATATCGCTGAATTTTGCGATAATGTCGTCCACGTTTATGCCGTTGATGTTACCCACGCTGATGAGCGATGCGCTCGACACGGGTTGCCAGTTGTATGCGTCGAGGAATCCCGTTTGCTTAAAACGGAAATTGATTCCGTTTGCATAAAGGTTTTCCATATACCACTTTTCGTTTTCCTCCGCAGTTGCCGCAAAACGATAATCGGTTGCTTTGTCCGTTGTGGTGACGTGCTCGTAGTTGACGACCATAATAGAACCGATTGTGTTCGAGAACACAAAGTTGTTCATCGTCACATGAGAGTAGTAGGGATAAATCACGTCGCCGTAATCGTTCATGCGCACTTGCGTTGCGAATCCGCAATAACACAGGTTTCTGACTATGCAACCGTCAAAGGTTACGTCCGAATTGTTGATATTGAGAGATTCTTTTGCGTTTTCGAATATACAATACTCCACTCTTACGTTTTCAAGACGGAATCTGCCCCAGTCCACGTGACTGCCGATGATGCCCAAAATACCCGTAAAGTCTTTTGTATCCTCCGCCGAATCGATTTCGGTGCCCTGCGCTGCGCTGTTTGCGCGGAGAATGAGGTTGGACATAGTCACGTTCGACCAGGAAATGCGCATAAGTTTTGTGTTTGTCGAAAGCTGATTGGTCTCGGTTGACAGCATATGATTGTTGCCGTACACGTCGCCGTAGAAATTGAGTCTGTCTTCGGGACCGGAAAGATTTGCGCCCTGTTCCGCAATCGTGTAGCTTACGTTATTCTCGAAGCAAATTGCGTAAGTTGCGGTGGACGAGGGGTTTGAAAGCACGCGATATACTCTGTTGGAGTAATCGTTGATGACTTCGAAAGTCTTTTTGCTTTCGATGCGGTTGCCGTCCGCTTCCGCATACGATCTTTGGTATCTCGAAGCAACCTCGAGTTCGGCAACCGAGGACACCGCAACGCCGAATATTGCGTTTAGCGTGACTTCCTGTGTGGTAAACTTGGTCATACCCTCGTATTTAGGATATTTTGCGCTGACTTTGACGACGATTTTCTGCTTGCCTTTGCCTTCGAGCGCTCTGCCTTCGTCCTTAAAGACGAGTTTGTTGCGCACGGTATCGTCGAAATATGCGTATTCTCCGCCCTCGACGATTTCAAAATCGTATGCCGAATAGAACAGCTCAAGCTCTTCTTCCGTTGCTCCGACCTTTTCGCCCTCAACGACAATGCGGGTGCTGTTGGCAATCTTGCTATCGTCGCTCTTTACGTTGGTCGGATTTGCAAATCTTTGGCTTGCAAATACGGTTTCTCTTGCAAGACCGACGGCAAGCGACGCGTCGGACGTGCGCAATTGCACGGACGCAAGTTTGTTTTGAACGTTTATAGTCACGCTTGCGCTCTTACCGTTTGCGGTGGCG
>ERZ857969.276-NODE-276-length-88507-cov-4.401020_pt1 | contig 88507 bp, 70 predicted proteins | sample MGYA00519864_ERZ857969 | MGnify/ENA primary metagenome ERZ857969 (study PRJEB31778, sample SAMEA3449382) | human gut metagenome | biome: human gut; feature: human-associated habitat; material: faeces | place: United Kingdom | collected 2010/2012 ...
ATCCCCTGGGTTTTCGCCTAAAAATTTTATAACACTTTTGAAAAACGTTCAAACATTCTGCGAACAACATAATATTACCCTTCGCCATCAGTATCTTCTTTGGTGTCAGGGAGAATCTGACGGAGATCACCATACAAGTGCTGACGAATATACAAAACAATTTATGCACATGTACGAAAAGCTAAAGGCTGTCGGAATTGAACATTGTTTTTTAATTGGAATTGGCGCTTATAATGGAACAGCTGATGATATCTGCTACGATGAGATTAGAAATGCTCAGTATTCATTTGCAGAACACAGAAAAGATATCACAGTCGTAAGCCGCCTGTTTGAAACAATGAAAGCACGGGGACTGATGAAGGATTCTTTCCATTATTATCAGGCCGGATATAATGAAGTTGGAAAGGATGCTGCCATAAACACTGCAAAGTATGTATTAACTACTGTTGAATAAACTCTTCTTTTCGTCTTACTCATACAAAAAAGCACCTCGCACCGTACTATTAAATACGATGCAAGGTGTTGTTTTTATTTCCACTGGAAATTAATCATTCCATAAATATAGATGAACAAAATTGCTGCTGGAACAAAATATTTGAAGATTGGCTTCATCCATGACTTTATCTTAAGTCCCTTTCCTGTATTAGCCTCTTCCATGAACTTATCCCAGCCCCATCCAAACTTGTTGCAGCAAAACAGTGCCAGTACAAGCGATCCAAGCGGAAGGATATTGTTAGATACAATAAAATCCCATAAATCAAGCCATGCTGTTCCCTCTGCAAATGGCTGGAATTTAATTACGCTGTATCCAAGTGCTGTTGTCAATGCAAGTACAAAGATTCCTGCAGCGCAGACAACGCATCCTTTTGGACGTGACCATCCGGTAAGCTCGCGAACCATTGCAAGAATATTTTCACAAACACCAAGCACGGTAGACATCGCTGCAAATACCATAAACAAGAAGAACAGCGCACCCCACCAGCGTCCTCCAGGCATATGAGAGAATACTGTTGCCATTGTATCAAACAAGAGGCTTGGTCCTGCATTAACTTCAAGTCCATAAGTAAAGCATGCGCAGAACATGATAACACCAGCGATAACTGCTACAAATGTATCAAGTACAATTACATGAACAGACTCGCCCATCAAAGAACGATCCTTTCCGATATAGCTTCCAAATATTGCCATACCGCCCATTCCTGTTGACAGCGTGAAAAATGCCTGATTCATAGCACTAACGACTACTGAACCATCAATTTTTGAAAAATCAGGAACCAAATAGAACTTTAAGCCTTCCTTTGCTCCTGAAAGTGTCAGACCATGAATAGCAAGTACCATCATTAAAATCAAGAGTGATACCATCATGTACTTTGTTACACGCTCCAAACCGCCCTGCAGATTAAAGCTTAAAATTGCAAATGCAGCAACTACTGTAACCAGTAAGAATGTAACATTTACACCTGGATTAGTTATCATAGCCTCAAAGCCAAAACTATCATTTTGTCCGGTTAAGAACTTAACGAAATAATAGATAATCCATCCAGTAACAACAGTATAAAATGCCATCAGTGCAATATTTCCAATCAGACATACAATGCCAAAGATTCCCCATTTGTGGCCTGGTTTTTCCAGCTTTCGATACATAAAGACTGGACTTGCCTGCGATGCTCGTCCGACTGCAAACTCCATAACAATTGCCGGAAGACCTAATAAAACAAGGCACGCCAGATATACTAGCATAAAGCCTCCGCCTCCATTTTGTCCGCACATCCACGGAAACTTCCACACATTGCCACAGCCAATTGCACAGCCAGCCGACAGCATGATAAAGCCAAGTCGGCTTCCAAGCCGTTCTCGATTTTTCATAACATTTCCCTTTCTTATAATAAATTCCCTCTATGACGACAATCGAGGGCAAAAGCCTTGCCCCCGACCTCAACATATAGATTTATTATAAGCCATACTGCACGTTACGTCAACTGCTGATTTAAACTTTTACAGTTTAAAGTAAAGAATATTTATTTTTTCTTTTTTGTGAGAAGCCATGCGCTTGTCAGTGCTGTAAATGGAGCCACTGTCACTAGTCCAAAGCTTCCCACAATGGTATCAAGTAATTCTGCTGCTACGTATTTATAATTTAAAATATTGTCAATTGGTGTGCCTTGCGCCATAAATGTCATGAGCAATGCAATATATCCTCCTGAGTACGCCAGCAAAAGTGTTGTTGTCATAGTTCCCATGGCAGCTCTTCCCACGTTCATGCCTGATCGAGCAGCTTCCTTCCAACCAATATCTGGCTTTTTTTCAATTACTTCATTAACTGCTGATGTAATGTCAACAGACAAATCCATCATCGCACCTGATGCTCCGATAAAAATACCACTCATATAAATTTGAGAAAGATTCAGCTTCTGATATCCAGCATATAGAAGACTTTCCGAATAAGCCATGACGGCTCCATGAATTTTAAAAGCCTCTGTAAAAATACAGCCTATAATACAAGTTACAAGTACACCCAAAAGTGCACCTGATGACGCAGCAAGCGTTTTCTTATCAAACCCATATACTAAAAAGATGATTAACAGTGTTAAAAAAGCAGTCAATGCAATTCCCCACCAAATCGGATTAGCACCATTTAAATAGGCTGGTGTTAGAATTTTCCATATTGCCAATATCGTAATGACAAAAGAATATACAGCTCTAAGGCCTGTCTTTCCTGCAAATCCAATTAACAGTAAGACAAAAATACCCGCCAAAAGCGCTTCCTTATCCAGACGATAATGGTCACTCATCATGATAGAAAGAATAGTGTCGCCACTATAACTTATTACCACATGAGCAACATCACCCTTTTTAAATATTTTATCAGCTTCCAAAGAACCACTTAGCATGTTTACTGCATTTGCTTCCTGTCCCTTAAACTTTCCGCCAAGTATTTTTACCTTACAGTACTGTTCTCCTGATTGAATCAAACCGTTACTAATTACAGAATCCTCGCTTGTAGAAAGCACTTTTGCCTTAACTCTATCCGTCCCTTTATAAATAGCAGCATCCTCATAGCCTGTCGGAAGCGCCATGAGGATGAAGATCAACAAAATTGCTATAATTGAGACAGAGCTTTTTTTTAGTCTGTCCTTGATCATTTATTGTACTCCTGTAATTTCTGCCATCTTGTTAAAAATATCTGTATTATCATAATAACCTTTGAACTGATCCTGTCCAACACCCATCGCAAATACCTCTACTGGAAGTCCTGTATGTGCATAGGAAGCAAAATTAACACCTGATTTGTTATTTAAAATATGTGTAATTGTTACTGTCAACGGCTCATAGCTTCCATACAGAAGATACTCTTCCTGACCAAACTCAGACTCTTCTCCTGTTCTGCTCATTGTTTCTTCATAAGCCGTCTGCAGCTTCTGATATTCATAATCAGTCATTACAAGACTTCCCTTGTCATCTGTTCCCTCTGGATGTACATCCTTACTGTCAGCCTTATTAGAAGTTTCTGCTACACCATTTGGTGCCTGCAAACCAAAAAGCTCAGTAATATCAGCCATTACTGTATCAAAGTCTGTCTTATTTTCCTTATATGCTGTCACATAATCAGAGTCAAACTTTGCATAAGAAATTTTCTGATTGCTAATATTTGCAAGGAAGGTATCGTAATCAGTTCCTGCAAATCCAATAGTAAGACCACCTGTCTCATGATCACCTGTAACAAGAATCAACGTCTCATCTGGATGCTCGTTATAAAACTCAACTGCCTTTCCTACTGCTTCGTCCATTGCTACTGTATCGGTGATAGTTGCTGCCGCATCATTTGCATGACATGCCCAGTCAATTTTTCCACCTTCTACCATCATAAAAAATCCAGTATCATTATTAAGCACTTCGATTCCCTTTTCAACATAATCTGAAAGTCCCCATTCTCCCTCTTCCAGATCCATGTCATAGCTCATTGCATCACTATCTGCAAGTGTCTCATCAATTACGATTGCCTTTCCATCTTCTGCGGTCAAAGCCTGCGCCTCTTCCTGAGTCTTAATTACCTTGTATCCAGCCTCTTCTGCCAGCTGATAAAGATCCGTCTTATCCTTATCAGGTCCTGTTGTTTTCTTAAGACCACCACCTGCAAAATAATCAAAATCACTTGCGATAAGCTCCTGACCAATTTCATAATAATTATTTCTGGATGGCTGATGCGCATAAAATGCTGCCGGAGTAGCATGGTTTAAATTAACAGAGGATAAAATTCCCACCTTATAGCCAAGCTGCTTTTTTAATTTCTCAGCGATAGTCTCATAAGAAGTTTCCATCTTTTCATCCATGTTGATGGTTCCGCTATATGTCTTATGACCTGTAGAAATGGAAGTTGCTGTAGACGCTGAATCAGGACAGAATGAAGTGCTGTCATAAGTCTGTGCTGATCCGGCCACTGGAAACTTCATCATATTCAATTTACTTTCACTCGTCAGCACATCATCACCATCATCTGCAATTGCATTCAAATAATAGTTGGTTGTCTGAACCTGTGGGTAGCTCATTCCATCTCCTATAAACAGGAAAATATATTTTGGAACATTTACATTTTCTGTTTCTGCTGCACCAAAAGCTGGTACTGTACAGACTGACATTGCTGCTGCTAATGATAATGCACTGATTTTTTTTAATCTCATGTGAGTAGTCTCCTTTTTTTATGTGTGTTTTTATTACAATTTGCATTTTAGTAGTCCTTCGTAAAATCTGTTATACTCTTCTAGTCAAATCAAGATAAAATTTTTGTAAAGTTTCTAAGTCACATTATAAAAGCAAAAAAAGCCACCTTAGGTGACTTTTCTGCTATAAAAATTATTTTATTCTTATACATTTCTGACAAAAATCGGTGAACTGCATGCCCACTGTCCATTTTTCTGAGAAACTTCTACGCGATAAATATCCTCATCTTTTTCCGGAATCTGATCTTCCATATCAATGTTAAATATATATCTGCTTTCTGGTAATGCCTTGTGAATCTTAAATGCCTGAGAATGATAATACTTCATGTGACTTATGTATTTGATATCACATGATGAATTTGCAGCTCATAAAGCTTTTTGTAGATTCCGTTCTGTGCCAAAAGTTCCTGATGTGTTCCGCGCTCTCTGATCTTTCCCTTATGCATAACCATTATGCAGTCAGCATGCTGAATTGTTGAAAGACGATGCGCTACCATAATAGTAGTTCGTCCCTTCATCAGCTTTTCAAGCGCTTCCTGAATTAAAATTTCAGTCTCTGTGTCAATATTTGCTGTTGCCTCATCCATTACAAGAATTGCCGGCTTATGCGCAAGCGTTCTTGCAAATGAAAGGAGCTGTCTCTCTCCTGCTGAAAAAGTTGCACCGCGCTCTGTAACAGGCTCCTTATATTTTTGCGGAAGCTTTTCAATAAAATGTGATGCATTAACATACTCAGCAGCAGCTCTCACATCTTCAAACGGGATATCATCGTGCAGACGAATATTTGACTCAATATCTCCCTCGAATATAAATACATCCTGCTGCATCTGTCCAATCGCACTTCGAAGCTGCTTCTTGGAAAGCTTTCTAATATCCACACCGTCAATATAAATATTACCCTTCTGGATATCATAATAACGTCCGATTAGATTTAAAATAGACGATTTTCCAGCTCCTGTTGCACCAACAAATGCCACCTTCTCACCAGGCTCAATTACAAAGGAAACATCACGAAGTACATAATGTTCTCCATCATATGCAAACCATACATGGTCAAACTCAATGCGTCCGAGAACCTTTGGCAGTACAATAGGATTTTCATCCTCCTTAACCTGCGGCTCCTCAGCGAGAATTGTAAAGATCTTTTCTGCTGATGCTATTGATGACTGCAGTGTTGAAAACTGCTCGGCAAGCTCCTGAATCGGGTCAAAGAACTGCTGAATGTACTGTGAGAAAATATAGAGAGTTCCTATGGAAATTGCTCCATCTAACACCTCGTTGCTTCCGATGCCAAGCACTATCATTAAAGACAACACACTTAAAATATAGATTAGCGGGCGAAAAATCGCAAACACCATCATCTCACGGTAATATGCGCGGTACAGCTTGTAATCCTTATCCTTAAACTCCTCGAACTTTCGCTCCTCTCGTCCAAAGATCTGAATTACACGCATTCCTGAAATATTCTCAGATAAAAATGTATTGATATCTGTAAGCTTTGTGCGTACAAGTCGATATATTTTTCTGGAAATAATACGAAAAACAACTGTAAGCACCATAACAATAGGCAGAAGCACAAATGAAACAAGTGCCAGTCCTCTGTCTAGCGCAATCATAACAACAGCCAGTCCTATTATCTTTACGATATTTCTAAATAAGCGCACCAAAATGCCTGAATACATCTCATTTAATGCTTCAACATCATTTGTCACTCTTGTTACAAGCTTTCCAACAGGCGTCAGGTCAAAGAAACGGCTGCTTAAGCTTTGAATATGAATATACAGCTCTCGTCTTACAGTCAGAATGATCTTTTGTCCAGTCTTCTGCAAAATCCAGGTCTGTGCCATATTGAAAATAAAGCTTACTACAAGCACAATACCGTATTTCCATGCTGTATTAATAATTACATTGTAATCGCCCTGCGTCTCGAAGTTGTCAATCGCATCTCCAATCAGTGTTGGTCTATACAAATCAAATCCCGTAAGTGCCAATACAAGCACCAGACAAAGCATAACCCATCCGGCATACGGCTTCATATAAGACAAAAGATGCAGCAGCGCATTTCCTTTATAATTACTTTCCAATTTGTCATCTGTCATTGAACTCATCTTGCTGCACCCCCTTACATCTCATTTAATTCCTGCTCAAGCTGCTGCTTCTCATAAATCTTTGCATAGAAGCCGCCCTCGCGGATTAACTCATCATGTGTACCATACTCAGTCATCTCACCCTCAGTCAATACTGCGATATGATCAGCCTTTTGGAGCGTAGAAACACGATGTGCGATAATAATCGTTGTTTTTCCCTTGCGCAGACGAATCAGATTCTCTAAAATCTGCTCCTCTGTATCTGTATCGACAGCAGACAGCGAGTCATCCATAATCAATACAGGGGCATTCTTAAGAAGCGCACGTGCAATAGAGCTTCGCTGCTTCTGACCGCCAGAAAGCGTTACACCGCGCTCTCCAACAAGTGTCTGATAGCCTTCTGGGAAATCAATAATATTGCTGTGAATGCAGGCCGCCTCAGCTGCCTCCTTAATATTATCGCGAAGCTTTGGATGATCAAAAATACGATCCTCAAGTCCAAATGCTATATTTTCCTCAAGTGTATCTGAAAACATAAAATTTTCCTGAGGCACATAAGCCACATCACGGTGAAGCACATGAAGCGGAATCTCATCAATAGGTCTTCCATCCATCAAAAGCATTCCTTTTTCGCAGTCATATACACGAAGAAGCAGATCTGCAAGCGTAGATTTTCCACTTCCAGTTCGTCCAAGTACTGCTAACATCTCGCCCGGTTTAATGTGAACACTCACATTCTTTAAAACAGGTGTATCGCCATCTGGATACTGGAAGGTCAGATTCTTCAGCTCTATATCACCAGTTAAATGCTCACCATCCTTCTCTACTACCTTATCAATAATATCTGGCTTTTCATCGAAGATATCCTTGATACGCTTATAGCCTGCTGATGCCTGGCTAAATGTATTTATACAGTCACCACAGGCGATCATCGGCCATACAAGCATACCGATATAAGAGTTGAATGCAACAAACTGACCAACTGATACCGTTCCATTAATTACCATTTTTCCTCCAATGATCAATGTCAAAAGAAGACTGATTCCTGTAATCAAATCAAGCAGAGGTCCAAACAAACTTCTTAGCTTCACAACGGCAAGATTTTTTTCCATGTTATTTTCATTTGCCTTCTGAAATTCCTCAAGATCCTTCTTTTCCTGAACAAAGGCCTTTAAAACACGGATACCAGAAATACTTTCCTGAACCTTATCTGAAAGAAATGAAAAGGCTTCCTGTCTGGCAGTCTGTCGCTTTTTCATCTGAACACCAAAGAAATAACATCCGATTGCAACAAGAATCATTGGAACAAATGCAAGCACAGTCAAACGCAGATCAACGTATATGATCATTTTAATGATAACCATAATAGACATGACAGCTGCATCAAAGGTTGTAATGACAGCCATACCTACTGCCACTCGCACAGCCTCCAAATCATTTGTAAAATGTGCCATCAGATCACCCGTTTTGTGCTCATTAAAGTAACGTGCTGACAATGTTTCCAAATGACCAAACATATCATTTCTAAGACGATATTCAATCTTTCTGGATGCGCCAAAAATACAGTAGCGCCATCCAAAACGGCCAAACATCATAATCAGTCCTGCAATCAATATCTTCATGAGCATCATTGGAATGCCGGCTTTTGTCAACGTTTCATTTGTCAGTCCGTCAATTATATCTCCAATAAACTGCGGAATATAAATATTTGCCAGATCGACACAAAGCAAAATTGCTATGCCAAACACATACCACCATTTATACTCATACAGATAGTTTTTCAGTGAAAACTTCTTCTGCTTTTCCATCATGCTTCCTTTCTATTGTTCTATTTCTATAAATTTTTCAGTTTATTTTCAATCTGCTTATTTCCTATATGTATCCACAGATCTAAAAATACGCTTTACAGTCTCATAGGACAGCTTCGGTCTTCTGTACTCATCCACAATTCCCTTGTTGTTCATTGTTCTCGGACGCGTATTCCACCAATCGTTTGTTACGCGCACATCGCAAAACTGCCAGATATACACACCAGAACAATCCTTATAAGAAAGAATCGCACCAAGCTGCTCCTCAAGCGCCAAAACCTGATATTCCTCAGACCACTTCACCTTTGCCGGTGTGCGATAGCCGTAGATCGCTCCTGCTCCAACCTCAGTAATCAAAAATGGCTTTCCAGCACCGCCAGTTGTCTGAACCCATTTATACAAATCATCCAGATACATTGCTACTGGTGTATTATGATACCATTTCGGATAAATATTATAGGAAACTACATCAACAAGATCAAAGCATATGTCAGTCTTAAAGCGGCAGCTTGAGAATGAGCGCGGGCGCGTCACATCAAGACTTTTAATCAGTTCAAGCTGTGTCTTATAGCATTCTCTGCCATACTCTGTGTCACTTGCGCACTCATTTAAAATACCCCAGATATAAATAGACGGATGATTATAGTGAGCTGCTATCATCTCACGAATACAAGTCTCACACTGGCGCTCGAAGTTTGGATTTCTCATCTGCTCTTCACTTAAGCCTCTTGCATGGTTTTCCTCCCATACAAGAATACCAAGCTCATCACACAAATCAAGAAACAGCTCATCATTTGGATAATGAGATGTTCTAATTGAATTTGCTCCCATATCTCGTGCAAGCTGCAGATCCTGCATAATTGCAGAAAGCGGCAGCGCACAGCCAAATTGTGGATGATCCTCATGGCGGCAGAAGCCCTTAATTTGAAGCTTCTTTCCATTTAAGAGAATGTCCTTACCCTGTGTCCTGACTTCACGAAAGCCCACACGGTCAGTCAAATCATCAATCACTTTGCCATCTTCATCTTCTAACTGTGCACTAAGCATATAAAGAGTTGGATGCTCTGGTGCCCAGGCACTTACAGCCTTGCAGGCAATCTCATCAGTCTCAATCGTAAGCTCGTCTTCATTTTCTTTCATACTACAAGTCTCGCTGCACAAAAAGGCTTCTGTCTCTCCATTTTTCAGCGTGACATTCACAGTTCCATCCCATGTCTCTCTGGTAAGAGAAGCAATCACAAGCTTAATCTTCGCATACCAACTACCTTCCCTATAAATAGTGGTGAAATGCATCTGTCTAATATAATGCTTCGGAAGCTTTTCTAATACCACACCCCTTGAAATACCGCCATAGCTTTGGTAATCATTTTCTACATGAAGAGCTGATGCCTCAGAAAAAGAGTTATCCACTAAGACACTTAACTTATGAACACCTGACGGCAAATTTTTGACCACTGCCTCAAACTGAGTAAATGCATTGTAATGCTCACAAACAAATTTGTCATCCACAAAAACCTTTGCCGTATGGCTAACACCCTTAAAGACAATGCGCATATCACCGCCTGCCTCAAAGCTACGCTCATACAAGCCCTGTCCTCTGTAAGCTTCAAAGCCAGGATAGCTTTCCCAACAGGACGGCACCGTTACTTTTCCAACCGGCGTATTTTTTCCATCTGTCACCTGACTAAAATCCCACAAAGATGAAGAAAGCTCAGTTGTCTTTCGAACCTGATGTTCTTCAAATAAACGTATCATTTTCCAACTCCTCCTTTTTCATTTCGACATTATCTACCCTAATGCGTATAGTTTCTATTTTAAACCATGTCCAATCGAATAACAATGGAGATTTCACTTCTTTTGAAAAAACATTTAGACACAGAAAAAGCCACGGGGACAGATTCGTCCACGTGGCTTTCCGCGTCCCCTGGTTTTCTTGATGTTGTTCATATAAGGCTATTCATCATATCCCAACCAATAAAATACCTCATCATTATACTTATATTGACTAGAAATCAAAGAATTCCACACTGCCTGATAGCTAAGTTCCTTATCATTTGACAGCACCACAAACGTCTTTTCTTCTGACGCTTTTTCGTATTTCCCCTGATTTTCCTGTGTGAGCTTCAAACAATATTGATATTCATTACCATTCACAACGTAGTGGATCTTCCAATCATCACATACAATCTGATAAGAAGCCACATGTTCTTTCTCTGGAACTGTCACCTGCCAATCCGATAACGCATTTACATTGCCTGCAAACAAAGTCAGAAAAATCGCAATACCCAAACATGTCATCATCATACAACACCCCTTTCTGGTCAGAAAATAGCAAATGGTCAATTGATTTTCGACATAATTTTCATTTTTTTGTATGTTCATTTTAATATTTTGCAACATTATCAACTTTGTTTCGAATATATTCTGTATTTTAAAGGTAGCATACTTTCTAACTTACGTCAAGTGTTTCAAACAGAAAAATTCTAGGAAGCCATGGGGACAGGTAAAGTGGCACTAAAGTGCCGCATTCACCCGTCCTCATGGCTTTCCTACATTGTGCTATTACTATTTAACTTTCACATTTAAATTATATATTTTCTGTGCATTTTCATAGCAAATTTTTCTCATTGTAGCCTCTGACAGCATTCCTTGCATATACATTCCTTCCAGCCATTTACTCAATGGTGACTGCCACGTTTCATGAACTGATATTGTATCTGTTCCAAATAATAATTGATCTGAAAATGTCTCTAAAAATTTCAAGCCAAAATCTTCATCTCGAGTAATTGCACAATAACCGCTTCCCGCTGATAAATCCCCATATAAATTTGGATATGTACGCATTAGCTCAACTAATCTTCCCTCAGGAATGACTTTTCCCATTCCTCGCTCACTACGACTCTCTTTATCACTTGGTGCATCCTTTGATATCTCACTCCAAAATGTTGGACTATGACCAATTAATTTTAGTTTGGGATGTTTTTTTAATGCTTTTTCTAGAATTGGTAATTTTGGATCATCTACAATTCCATATCCATATCCTATCTCAGGACTCATATGAAACAATATCGGAAGCTCCAATTGCTCAGCTGCCACAAAAATTGCCTGTATTATAGGACTATCAATTTTCTCGTTTATGAAGAGTTCTCCTACCCCAACTGCCCCTAATTTTTTACAAGCTTCCATTCGTTTAAAAATATTTTTGGGATCTTTCGCATCAAAATTACAATTCCAATGTAAATTTTTTTCTTCTTGACAAATTTCTGCACATTCAGCGTTATTAGGTAATTCAGTTTCGCCCATACTCATGATAATTCCATGCACAATTTGCTGCTTATTTAAATAATCCATCGTTTCCGTTGATCCTGTTGATTTAAATCTTCCTTCACCTGAATACTTCGGTAGTCTTGTATGAATATGTATATCTATTTTTTCCATGACTGTATTTATTCCTTTCATCCAACACAAAACATTATGAAAATAGCTCTCTTTAGAAAATAAGTTGGCAATAAAATATCAATTAGCATTATCTCATCCTATGAACCCACTATTACTGTGACTCCTTCCGATACTGCCCCGGTGTCTTTCCAGTATATTTTTTAAAGCGTCTTATAAATACATGATCATCCTCATATCCTACCGCCTCGCTCACCTGCTTTACAAGCTGATCTGTTGTGCGAAGCAGCTCCTTAGCACGCTCTAACCGCACAACTGCCAGATAATCAGATGGGCTAATTCCAGTTTCATTCTTAAACTCAACTGCTAGTGTTACTGGAGAGATGCCAAGCTGATCGGCTAGTGATGCCATATTTAAATCTGGATCAGAATACGTCTTTTGCATGATCTCCATTGCCTTTACAACCAGCTCTGACTGATGGCTCTTTACATCGGTCTTTGTGTCCAAAATCATATGGCAGGCCTCTGTCAAAAGTGAAGTGAAATCTTCCATTGTTAAGCATCTTGACAGTGTAAATACATTATAGACCTGATTCCAGTCCTTCTCGTCTCCATTCCACTGATCCATAAGAAAACGCAACACTTCGTCATACAGAAGACGAAATGTCAGAAGCGTCGCATGCTCTTCCTCCAACTTTTTACAAAGATCATGAATTGCCTTTTCAACCTCCTGCTCGTTTCCCACACGAATCGTATTTTCTAGCTGTACCATGTAGCGGCTTCTCATATTCTGATAGTTGCTGACAGATGAGTTCTGACCAATCTCTGTAAAGCGAATGACCTGACTGCTATCCACTAAGAATCGGCTGTCATAAGCTGTATTTGCCTCTAAATAGGCCAATGAGCCATTGAGTAGGGAACGATGCGCCCAACTAACCGCTACAACAAACTCGTCACAGTGTACTCGGCCAATCCGAAGAATCTTATCAAAGGCTTGATACAAATTTTCCTCCGATTCTCCAAAAAGTACCATCACTCGTTGATTGGTATTGACTAGATGAATTCCATATCCTTCCAGATTTTCCTGTTTTTGAATAAATTCAAGAATCTGTTCAAATATTTTTTCTTCATTGCCAGATGCACTACTTCCAATTACACCAACCATCTGTAATCCATACGAAATATTGATTTCTGCATCAGCTGCATCGCGCCTTAAAATTTCAAGTGCCGTATATTTGCTCTGAAGAAAGCTTCGAATAAAACGACTCTTTCGAAGTGACATCTGATCCTGCTTCATATCCTCAGAACTATTTACTAGCTGTCGGATGCCAACCTCAATTTTACCCAAATCGTAGGTTTCCTCTCCCTCACTAGATAGCATACGGTTTATATTTTTCACACCGCCTAGTACACGGCTTGAGAGGATTCCAATCAGCAAAAAAGTTGGAACACAGCACAGAATAATTAAAACACCAATTCCCCAAAGATGGATTCTAAGTCGATCGGTAAACACATTCATCGGCTGCACTGCAACATAAGAAAAGCCAACGTCATCAGTCTCTTTTGTGAGCAAATAGTTCTTTCCCTCGATTTTCACTTGTTTTTGCTCATTCTCATCACCAATCTGGCTTAATAGCAATTCATCATCAATTTCTTCTGATTCACTTTCTGCTACCACTTTTCCATTATAAATTAGCCATGTATTTCTCTGGTTTCCCTGTTCATCTGCAAACAGATCATCATAGTGGTCGGCACCAATAAAGAAAATCAAAATCGTATCATACTTTGGTGCCACTGGATAAATATAAATTACATTCCTTGCCTGTACATCATAAAAGTAGACAAGCTCACCCTCTACTGTCTCCTCTGATAGCACCATCAACTTTTTTTGTGTTGTACAAAGAAGCTCCTTCAGCTCTTCTGGATTATAATTTTCCAGTCTATAAGCCGTATCGCAAAATAAATCAATTGACATTGAAGTCATATGGTTAAAAAGATACTGATCCTTCTGGTAAAAGCAGTACATTACATCAAAAAACTGATTCACAGAACGATATTGGTTCAGCTGTTTTTTCAATGCAGCACTTTTTGTCGGTTGCTCATCTAGAAGGAATCTTGCCGAGTCGGAAAGCGCAATCTGCATTGAAATATCCTGTAAAATTTGCAGCTCATTTCCGTGCGTTTTTGCAATATTTCCAATATAGACAGAATTCTCCTTATAAAAATCCTCCTGCATTTTTTTGTAGTAAAATCGAAACAGATAGCCGCCCAATATGGCAATGATAAAAACAATCACAACATTTGATGCAATCACATAATGAAGTATGTTTTGCCCCGTCTTTTTTCTGCCCTTCATGCCTCATTTCTCCTTTGCCCTTTTGCCCCATTATACCCAGTCACAATCATTTCGTCAAAGGGGTCACAAAAGATGGCAGCTTTTTTTCTGCCATCTTTTGCATATATCCTCTTATCTTTTTGCCTTATACAGATGAATCATAGATCAATTCATTTTAAAATTATTCCAGATCCATGCCATCAATTGCTTCCTGATAGGTGCTGACATACTGATCAATATTCATTCCGTCAAACTTTGATACGAAGGAATCCCAGCTGTCATCGGTCACACCATGAGCCACAAAGTCAGCAACTGCTTCACTAACCGCATTATCAATATCTGTCTCAATTAAACTGAAATCGGCAAGTACATCCGCAGTTAGACCTGACATTGCAAAATACTGGCTAGAATAGGTGTTGATGACACCGGCCTCATCATACATCTGGCAATAATCGATCTTTTCCAGACGCTGCTCGGACAGATTGTAGTTTTCAGAAATGTAATCACCTGGTGCAAAGAACTGAGTGTTGCAGTCAATCTGATTTTTCACAGTCACATCGCTTACTGTCACTGTGTTAATCTTTCCGTTTTCCTCATCGTATACCCAACCGGTTCCCTCTGTCGGATTCTGAGGACCGTAGTACAGATCTGCCTGCATCTCAGTATCCATCATCGCATCCAGAAGGCGAATTGACTCCTCTACATGCTCATTGGTTGCTGTGATAAATGCACACGGACGAGCCAGCTCCAGATAGCGATCCATATAGGCTCCCTTTCCATCTACTGACGGTGGAAGAATACACTCGCTGTTTGCTGCAACTCCATCATCCCATCCCATGGCCTTTAATCTCCATGCTGTAAAAAAGCCAACATTTCCTTCGGATAGCTTTGTCTGAAGTGTATTGCCATCCTGTGACAGACACTCTGGATCTAACAATCCTTCCGCATAGCACTCTGACAACCACTCGACACAATCGCGGAATCCCTGCTGTACTGGTGCAAACTGCACCTTCTTATCCTCATCAATATACAGCCATTTATCAGAATTTGGAATACCAAACATTGGAAGTACATACTTTAAATCATAATATGCGCCAGCATCCAATCCCATCTCATACGGCACATAGTCTGGATACGCTTCCTTAAACTTGCGAAGCACCTCTGTTAGCTCCTCTATCGTTGTCGGATCTTCCAGTCCCAGCTCATTCATCCAATCACGGTTAATGAAGTAATGACCTTCCTCACAAATATACTGACCAACCAGATATCCAATTGAATAGGTCTTTCCATCGGATGCAACGAGGCTAATTGTTGGATCGCTTTCCTCTGCCTGAATACGAGAGTAATAATTTGGCATCAATTCCTCAGTGATATAATCATCTAACGGAATTACCAGTTCCTGAGACACACCATACTCCTCATAGTCAATCTGTCCCTGTCCGTTTACAGCGATGATGATATCTGGCATTTCACCTGATGCAAACATCAGATTTGTCTTCATGGACCAGTCAGAAGCTTTAATTACTTCCCATTCTATGTTGACGCCTGTCAATGCCTCCAAATCCTGAACAGCTGCAAGTTCTTCCGGTGCCTTGATCGTATCGCCGTCACGAATCGCCAACATAATCTTCAGTGTCAGATCCTCATCAGTGATCTTCTCAATTGAATCATAGGTACTGTCTCCATGGAGAGTTACACCGTCTCTCTTTGCTGCCGGTACTGCTAAGCCCATCAGTGTTCCTGTCACAAGCATTGCGGTCATTGCGGTTGCATACATTTTTCTTCTCATTTTGAATTCCTCCTGTTTTCCTTTTCTGTTTTTGATTTTCTGATTCTATCTTTACGCCTTTGATATTTGCCTGTTGCAAATCATCCCTTCAGCGATCCGATCATAACACCCTTTTCAAAATATTTTTGCATAAATGCGTATAACACAACAACTGGTCCAGTTGCCAATACAATAATACAATATTTGGATACATTGGCAATTCTGGTTGCCTCTGCCAAATTCGACGCATCTTCCGACATTGTTGTCATAAAGTCTCCTGTCATATCCACTTGAAGTGTCGCCAAAATCTCACGAAGCACTGTCTGTAGCGGATAGAGAGAACGATCCTTTAAATAAACTAGTCCAGTAAAGTAATCATTCCACTTTGCTACACCATAGTAGACAGCTAACACTGCGATGATCGTCTTCGAAAGTGGCATAACGACCTTGATAAAATATTGGAAGTGAGAAGCGCCGTCTAAAGCCGATGCCTCATACAATTCCTCTGGGATATTGGTCTGAATGAAGGTTCTTGCCACCATCAAATTCCAAACTGATACACAGCCCATCAGTACCATAACCAGCGGATTGTTGTACATACCGATGTCTTTCATCACAAGGAAGGTTGGAATCAATCCACCATTAAAGAACATTGTGATGACAAAGAACATATTGATTGCTGCCTTTCCAGGAAATTTCGGTCTGGAAAGAGAATATGCTGCTGTCAATGTCACGATAATACTGATGACCACACTTGATATCGTATAGATAAATGAGTTGCGATACGAAGTCCAGAATTCAGTATACTCTAATACAGCCTTGTATCCAATCAATGAAAAATCAACTGGATGCCAAATAACTTTTCCTGCTACAATCGCATCTGGATCTGATACTGACGCAATGCAGACCAAATACAGCGGATAAATAATCAAAAACATAAATATAATCCAGAAGATTGTATTAAATATGTAAAACACCTGATTACTTCTGGAATGCTTGATCTTAGAACGTTTCATCTCGTCAATCCTCCCTTCCTCTTAGAACAGACCTACATCTGCTGTCTTCTTGGAAATGGTATTTACCAGAATGATCATAACAAAGTTAATCACATTTACAAAAAGACCAATTGCCGATGTATAGGAAAATTGTCCGCTTCCAAGTCCGACTGTGTATACATATACACCCAAAATATCGGATGTCGGAATGTTTCCAGATGTCTGCAAAACCAGTACCTTGTTCGTATTGCTGCTTAATAGCTTTCCACAATCCAAAATGAAAACCATCATCGCAGTTGGAACCAAAGTTGGGAGATCAATATAGCGAATCTTCTGCCAGATGCTTGCTCCGTCAATATCTGCTGCCTCGTACAGAGACAAATCAATTCCAGTCAGTGTCGCAATATAAAGAATTGTACTGTATCCTGCCGTCTGCCATATATTAGAAATGATGTAGATCGGTCTGAATGCTGCTGCCTCTGACATATAGTCGATTGGGTTTAGTCCCATCGCCTGTCTGACATGATTGAAGATACCACTTGTCGGTGATAAGAAGATATAAAGCATACCAGCTAATACAACTGTTGAAATAAAATATGGTACATAGATGGTTGTCTGAATTGCACGCTTTACCTTTTGCTTTCGAATCTGATTCAACAGAATTGATAACAATAACGGAACTGGAAAGCTAAATACCAGATTTAAAATATTCAATAATAACGTATTGATAATCAATCTGTCAAAATAATAAGCATTGAAGAAATTTTTAAAATGCTTTAGTCCAACCCACGGGCTTCCTGCAATTCCTTTGACTGCCTTGTAATCCTTAAATGCAATCTGGATTCCATATAATGGCAAATAGTTGAAAACCAAAAAGTAAAGGACTGCCGGTAACACCAAAACATATAATTGCCAGTAGCTTTTAAATGCTAACCGAAATCCTTTCTTTTTTCTTGGGAGTGTACTCCCTCCTTTCTTTTTCTTCATTGCAAACCTCCTTACCCTCGTTTTTATTTTTTCGTTTTCGCTTCGTCTGATTGCAGTATAGCGTAGCACTTTCAAAAAAGAAAGGGAGTAAATTTTTACTCCCCATTTCTTGCTCAAATTTCATGTGTTTTCGATAATCTGTTCGGTGTTCAAAATTTTGTACCAATCTTTTACCGAAAAATATGCGATATTTTCTTGTTTTTCTCATTCTTTTTGCTCGAATATTATTTGCTTTGTACGATCATGGTAGAATTCTTCTTTATCAAGCCACGGCAACATACCTTACGTTTATCTTGCACATTTTCTCAATTTTGTGTATCATGGACATAGCTCACCCGATCGGGCGAAACGAATGTTTGCGAATTGTAAAATTAATCAAATAGTGGCACACTTCGTAGACATTACATCATTTTTATTTTGATAGGAGAAAAGAAAAATCATGAATCAGTATCTTGATTACATCATGGAACAATTAGAAAAGCTGATGGCAATTGACAGTCCATCTGGTTTCACAAAAAAAGTGACCGACTACCTGTTAGAGGAGTACGCACGTCTTGGCTATAGCGCAAAGCGTACCGTTAAAGGCGGCGTAATTGCAGAGATCGGCGGTGAGGGTGATCCGATTCTTACCATGGCTCACGTAGATACACTTGGTGCCGTTGTCGCTGAGATTAAGTCAAACGGACGTTTACGTCTGTCTCCTGTAGGCGGATTTAACGCAAACAATGCAGAAGCTCATAACTGCCGCGTTTACACCTACGACGGACAAATTTATGAGGGAACCATCCAACTGGCAGATGCTTCCCTTCATGTAAATAAGGAATATTCTACTACACAGCGTACATTCCAGTCAGTTGAGGTTGTCTTAGACGAGCCTGTTACCTCCAAGGATGACGTAAAGGCACTCGGCATCACAAACGGCTGTTTTGTCTGTGCAGATCCAAATCTCGTTGTAACCAACTCTGGCTACATCAAGAGCCGTTTCCTCGATGACAAGCTAAGCGCTGCAATTTTACTTGGCTATGCAAAATATATCCGCGAAAATAACATCACACCGCTTCGCAAGGTTTATCAGCATATGACAGTATTTGAAGAGGTTGGTCATGGTGCATGTGCTTCCATTCCAGAAGATGTTACTGAACTTCTTTCTGTTGATATGGGATGTGTTGGCGATGGACTTGAGTGTACCGAGCGCCAGGTATCCATCTGCGCAAAGGATGGTCACGGTCCTTACAATTATCAGGTGACAACTGGTCTTGTAAATGCAGCAAAAAAAGACAGCATTGACTATGCTGTTGACATTTATCCGTTCTACGGTTCTGATGCCGATGCTGCATTGAGTGCAGGAAAGGATGCCCGTCACGGTCTTATTGGTGCCGGTGTTTACGCTTCCCACGGATATGAGCGCTCCCACAAGGACGGTGTAGTAAATACCTTCCGTCTGCTGTGCTCCTACTTAAATGGAAATGCACCGAAAATGGACTAAGATAATCTTGTGATAAATGATTGAAAGCCATGGGAAAATAGACTTCCATGGCTTTTATCTACTTGATGCCAACTTCAAAAGCTCCAAAAGCCGTTCGTGCTTGCACGATTAGATTTTTGAGCTTAAGACCCTGGTATCAACAGCATTTATTATTAGTGGAATTTCGGCAGATACGTTCCGTGAGCTGCAATCAACTCATCTACCATCTTTTTAATCGTGTCAATATCAAGCTCACTGCCAGTATGCGGATCAAGCATTGCTGCCTGATAGACATGCTCTAGCTTATGCGTTCTTGCCGCCTCTATTGTTAGAAGCTGCACGTTAATATTGGTCATATTCATCGCTGCACACTGAACCGGAAGAGATCCAACTGCGCACGGATGAATGCCGGAACCATTGACAAGGCACGGTACCTCTACACATGCCTCTACCGGAAGATTGGAAATTAAATGATTGGTATTTAATACATTTCCTCCAATCTGATATGCGTTGTCGGTGACAACTGCCTCCATGATATGAGATGCATATTCGCGTGAGCGTGTATGTTCCTTCACACCCTTCTCCATCAACTCGGCATATTCCTTCTTCCAACCATCAATCTGGTTGACACAGCGGCGCGGATACTCATCTAGTGGAATGTTGTAGCGATCAATTAACTCTGGGTATTTGCTCTTAATATAAAATCCATTGTACTCTGCATTGTGTTCACTTGACTCAGTGCAGTAGTATCCAAAATTTCGAATATAATCAAAGCGTACCTTATCCTTAAATTCAGGATCTTCCATTTTTGCTCCAATACGTGACTTGATCTCTGGATATAGATCAACACCATTTTTGTCCTTTAATTCAATAAGCCAACCCATATGATTGATTCCTGCAATAAGTTCTTTTCTTCCCTCCAACTTGTCTTCCATGCCAACTTCCTTTAATAATGTCTCTGAGCAAACCTGAACACTGTGGCATAGACCCACTGTCTGAATCGGTGTGTAGCGAAGCATATAGCCAGTCAACATAGCCATCGGGTTTGTATAATTTAAAAACAGAGCATCTGGACAAACCTCTGCCATATCTCTTGCAAAATCATCCATCACCGGAATGGTCCTAAGTGCACGCATGATACCACCGATTCCAAGCGTATCTGCAATTGTCTGTCTCAGACCAAATTTCTTTGGAATCTCAAAATCAATGATTGTGCACGGATCATAGCCGCCAACCTGGATTGCATTTACAACAAAATTGGCACCGCGAAGGGCCTCTTTTCTGTTTTCCACACCCAGATAGCACTCAATTTTTCCATAGCCGCCCATTGTCTCTCTCATAGCTTCCAAAATGGTCTGGCTTTCCTTTAATCTTGCACCATCGATGTCATACAAAGCAAATGTACTGTCTCTTAGCACCTCTGAACACATGCAATCTCCGATTACATTTCGCGCAAATACTGTGCTTCCAGCACCCATAAAAGTAATTTTCATAGTAGTTTTCCTTTCTTTTTTAGTTGATTTCTTCTACCCATCAAGATGTTTCCTAGCTATCTTAAGCTACCAACATCTTGTCTTTCTGTGTGTCTTCATTCTAACAGATTTCTTTTAAAATGGGATTGATTTTTGTCTGGAAAACTTGTTATTATGTTAGAAATGAATGTAAACAAAACAAACACATAAAAATGATAAAACAAACCGCAAAAACTACAAGTGAAAGGAAAACACGATCAGATGATAAAAAGTGAAATTGTAATTGATCAACACTATAAAGATTTTAGTCCCATGCAATTTGGCAGTGAAACTTGCGATCCCGGTCATTTCTTTGGACCGAGTGTGCGTACTCACTGGCTTTTGCATTATATTGTGTATGGTTTTGGTCGTTTCGAGCGCGACGGCATCTCTTACTCGGTCAAGCCTGGGGACATTTTTGTAATCCCACCATACGAAAAAACCTATTATGAAGCCGATCAGAAAAAGCCATGGCGCTATATTTGGATTGGCTTTACAACAGACCAATCCGTTCCTGAGCAGCTTTTAAAGCCGATCATTCACTGTCCAAGTGCTGGCAAAATTTTTGAGGAAATGCTTCAGTGCGAAAAAATGGAAAATGGCAGAACTGCTTTTTTATGCGCAAAGCTGTGGGAATTTTTTAGTATTTTATTAGACAATGCAAAATCTGACACTGATTATGTGCAAAAGGCAATTAACTGCATCAATGCTGAGTATATCAATGGCATCACGATCAGGCAGGTAGCTGATCGCTTGAATATCAACCGCAGCTACCTGTCTGACCTTTTCAAAAAACGCATGGGCATCTCTCCCCAGAAATATTTGATTCAACTGCGACTTGAAAAAGCAGCAGAACTTTTGACTGTCTACGGACAATCTCCCTCCACTGCTGGAATTTCTGTTGGCTATCCAGACCTATATCACTTTTCTAAGATCTTTAAAAAGCATTTTGGTGTCTCACCAAGAGAATACCAGAAGCTCAATATTTAAAGATTTTGTACTTCATTCTCTTCGCTTTTCCTACTTTTCTGCTGCCTCTTTCTGACCCCATCGGCTTAATTTGTCTCCGTCGCAATAATTTTCCCATGATCCATCCGAAATACCGTATCGCAAAGGATTTGTATATCTTCTTTCGAATGACTAGCCAAAATAATCAATTTTCCTTTTTCTTTTAGGGATAAAAGTACTTTTCTTATTTCTTCTACACCCTCGTTGTCAAGTCCATTTAACGGCTCATCCAAAAGAAGAATATCTGGATCTTCCATGATCGCCTGTGCAATGCCAAGGCGCTGGCGCATTCCGAGCGAATATTTTCCTACGTGTTTTTTACTGTCTGGATCAAGTCCAACTATGCGCATTGCATCGCGAATTTCTTCATTTGAAATTTTATGATGTATCATTGCCAAGAATTTTAGATTTTTAAATCCTGAATACTCTGGCAAGAATCCTGGATTCTCTATAATTGCACCAATTCGATCTGGCATACTTATATCTTTTCCTAAAACCTTTCCTTCTATTTTTATACTACCAGATGACGGGCTAACAAAACCGAGTATCATTTTCATCAGCATTGTTTTTCCGGAACCATTTCTCCCTACTAATCCATAAATCTTTCCTGACACAAGCGTCATTGAAATATCAGAAATGACTGTCTGTGTTCCAAATGTTTTTGTCAAATTTTCAATTTCAAGCATATCACATCACGCCTCCTCCGTCAAAAAACCATTTAGCGAAATTCGTTTCGCTGTCTGGAATATTAAAATAAATAGAAAAATCACTAATAATGCATCGGCTGCTATCACAAACGGAATGCTGATAAAATGATTTGCTGCCAAAATATTCAACTGTTCAACACTTGTCCAACTGACAGGAGAAAATGCCAATATCCAATAATTATTTGGCCAGGCTGCCCACACTAAAATCGGGTCAAGAAATACAAGAGCTCCTGCAATTGCCATTCCACACACTACATTCCTTCTTATCAAACTAACCCAGTACATGAAAAGACCAAGAATTGAAAATGAAACCCAAACTGACACAAATGTATACATCATCGCGCCAGACGGATACAAATATCTTATCATTTCCGATGAGAATTGAGCACTCGGATAAATATTCGCAATCTCTCCAAGTGGCATCTTTCCTGTTCCAAGCACCATATCAGTCAATGCTCCTGAAAATGAATCCCTCATTGTTCCAATTGGGAGAATCATAAGTGACGACACAATTAATATAAAAGCAGCATACAACAATGCCATCCCTACAATATATATGCACTCGCCAACACACCATGCAGTGCGTTTACTCCTCATAATTATATATGGCTTTAATGGATAAAAAAAAGGAGCATCGCATAAAAGACACAGCATTCCAATATAAAACAAAATCTTAGGTGCTTTCACAGAAATTGTTGCACTGCAAAACAACAATTCCATAATATAGATAGGTGCTTTTGTCCCAGTATCAATTCCATAATTGATCACAGGACGCAAATAATAATGAATCAAAAGTGCTGTGAACACAAAAATAAACCACACTCTGGCATCACGCTTTAGTCGCCTAAAATTTGCTCCGGCTACAGCCAATACCGATCTACAATAATCCATTCTGCTCCCTCCATTTCATTCTCCGATAAAATAGATATGTACAAATAAGAATTACACAAATTGGATATAACATTCCCCATAAAAACATAATTCCTTGCAATGTTTCTTGTCCTGCTGGCAATGTCGGTTGCATACTAATCAAATTATAGACATCGAATATCGAACCTAACGGAATGTATGAAATTGCAGAGAAAAATACCATTCCTGAAATTCCAATGCAAACAAACGTATTTGGCTGAAATACTGAAAACAGCATTCCAACTGCGCAGCTCATTGCGCAGACCATTCCAAACTGCAACCCCATCATTCCAATATACAAAACTGGAAACTTATATCCTATTTGATAATAGCACGGAACCGTTTTAATCTGTGTTAGGTTTGCCCCTAAAAAGCCAACTGCCACAACTAAAAATAAATAAAATGAAGCAATACATGCAAAAACAACTGCAACTGTATTTACAATAAATTTTGATATGCTGTAACTTATTAAATCCGTTCTTGCAAGTATCATGCGAATATAATGATGTTTGAAATCATAACAAAATCCAGCTGTATAAATTCCAGCCGTGAACATTACCATTAACACCTTAAATTTATCCATCATTAGTGCTGTACCTAGCATATCAATTACACCATACGCAGAAATATCTTTTTTACTTGCTCTAATCATATCCCACGATGAAAAAATTAAAGTAAACACTAGAGCTACTATTATTATTATCATTTTTACGGAACAAATGCTTCGTTTTGCATCCATTTTCATTACATTCATCTTTTTCACCTCCAATCATTCTATTCATCTTTATAAATTTTCAATATATTTACTCACAAATCCTGTAACAGCATCAATCCATATACTTCCTTCATCATCCTCTGCCATTTCAGGATAAGAATAGTTAATTTTCCAACATGGGTTCATCGACGGTTCATCTGCCTCAAACTGCACAGCTCTAGTTGAATATACTAGTTCTATTGACTTAATTTTAAATTTACTCACATCTTCAATTCCCTTATCCAACATTGCTGTCGATATTGCTACTTCTTTTGAGATCAGCTTTTTCTCCTGCTTTTTACTCACTTGAACCGGAGAATATCCTTTTACCAGAACCGCTTTTTCTAACTGCGGTACATACACAATAACTAGTGTCTGTCCCCATCCATCCACAAGCAAATTATTTACATACGGTCGGTAAATCAATAGATATGCTTCATCCTTTTTCTCCCACTGAATATACGAAATTTCATTCAGTTCCGTCATTTTCTGTTCAATTGATTGCACCAGATCGGTATCTTCCTTTTCTAATGCCTCCTGACGCTCCTTATTTAATCTCCACTTTTCTGCTTCTGAAAAAGGGTGATAAAAATTAGGATCTGGAGCAGCCGTCGTTGTATTGTTTATTTTACAGACACGGTTAAGCGCTTCTTTTGTCATTGCATATACTTGTACGTCTGCATCTTTATATCCACATGCCACCGCATATTTTTCGCATTGTTTAATTGCCTCTTCCCTTGTACATGATTTTAAATCCTCTTTTGGAAACTGCTTTTCCATTGAGGAACCAATTCCATTATATAAAAAACCAGGTATATCATAAATGTCATAGCACATACCTGCAGCGTTTCTATTATCTGTATATATGATATAAGATGACTTTGATTGACCATTCTGTAATATATTTAATATCTCAAACTCATTCTCATAGAGATACTGACCAGAAGACATATATCCCTGCTCTTCTAAATAATCATAATACGGCTTCACCAGATAATCCTGTGCCGTTGTCTCATCACAGCCTAAAAAGCAATTTGTCAGCTCATTTAAAATAAATGCATCAGATACTTGTGCTTTAAGATACACAATCTCACCTGTCAGTGTATCTTTTTTCGTTTCACGCATTTGTGTCTCATCTATTTCAGTTTCTTTTGCTTCACATGTTTGAATCTCATTTATTTTTGTATCACTTATTACAGTTTCATTTACAGTTGTTTCTGCAAATGTCACCGCCAATTCTCTCTTTAATTTGCATCCTGATAAAGAAAATGTGCTCGATATTAAAATAATTGATGCAATAGGTATTAATCTCACTCTTGATTTCATATATGCACACCACCATTCTTTGTAAATACACCCAAATGATACGAACCGGCCAATACAGTACTTCCAGATAATGCGAATATTAATGCAGCTCCGATTGCCAATAATCTCTTTTTTAATACAATACTCATAATAAGCCTCATTTCTATTAGCTATCAATTAACTTAACTTTATTTTCCATTGGACTCACCTTCCCTTCTATAATCACGAGTTTCAAGTTACTTGATTATTTTATACCATATATGATATCAAAAGTACATGACCAAAACACCATATTTTTTCCTATTTTTTTTTTGATTTTGCTCATGTACTTTCTTTAAAAAACATGCTATCATTATTTATTAGTGGCTAACTGATTCTTTTCTTTATCCTTGTAGTTTTTTTATGATCGTGTTGCAAAACATACATTCTAGTGTTATACTTACCTTGAAAGGAACTGAACTTAATTCTAAAAATCATGAAAGCCTTAAAGCGTTATCAAAAAGTGCTCAGACCGATGATATTCAAAGATTCACAGAATTAGCAAGCGCTTTTACCGAACCAGGCGACAAAGAAAAAGCAGATGCTGTATTGCAAGTTAGTGTCGCTGCAAACAGAAAAAACTATGACAAAGTAAGGAGGACTTCGGATATGTGTGAGGCATTGAGAGAGCTTATGAAGGAAGAAATTGAAGAAGAGCTGAATAAGAATCACGAGCAGGGTATTGAACAGGGACGCATCAACCAGTTAATTGATCTTGTTATGCAAAATCTTCTGCCTATCGAAACTGCCGCTCAGTGTGCAAAGATGACGCTTGACGAATTTAAGGTTGCAATGGAGAAAAAGGAAAACTAATTAGCAATTCAAGTCAAAAAAATAGCCAGTGGACGAGAAAACATTTTCCCTTCCACTGGCTATTTGCTTCTTTTACTCAAAAATTCCAATATAGGACAGCGTCGGCGCTACTCTTGAATCTATAATTTCAATTACTAGCTCTTTTACTAGTTCTTTTGTTTGGATCTGATCTAACAAGGCAATCTTTTTATAGCCAACCACTGTTCCCTCGAAAACGCATTTTTCACTACCATCATGCACTGTTAAAATTCTAAATGCTTCTATACGCTGACTCTTTTTTATATTTTCTTTCAATACTACACGGTGAATATCATACTCTTTATCAAATTTTATGTGAATCCTACAGTTTCTTTGTCCATCTGATGTCGTAAAATATGAATCATAATCATCATTTCTTACGTTCTCGATTTCAAAACCTTTCTTTTGTTCTTCGCAGAAAAGCGATGCTTTCTCTAACAAGTTTTTGCCATAACATTTCTTTTTATATTCACCGATCTCATGCAGTCGTTTTACATCATTTTCATGAAACAAACCTTCTTTTGTCGGCGGGATATTTAATAAAAACGTCGCATTTCCTCCAACGGAGTGTTCATATATTGAAATCAATGTTTCCAATGATTTGACTTGATCGTCTTCTTCTTCATGATAAAACCATCCTGGACGAATACTTGTATTAACCTCTGCCGGATACCAGATAAGCTCCTTCTCATCCTTTATTAGCTCATAGCTTCCCAAATCCTTATCTGACGCACGGACAATGCGCTCTCTAAACTGCGTATCATCCTGCTTTTGGCTGTTTTCCTGAATCTTTTCCGTATCTCTTGTGCGAAGCGGTACAACACTCCACTCAGATTCTCTCGTACTTCCAGCCTCATTTCCGCACCAGCGCACATCTGGTCCGCACACATGAATACAGGCGTTTGGCTGCAGTCTTCTTATAACTTCATAATATCTCTCCCAATCATAGTACTGCTTTTTCCCATTTGGTCCTTCCCCACATGCACCGTCAAACCACACAGCAAAGATTGGTCCATATTGTGTCAGAAGTTCCGTTAACTGATTTACGAAATAATCATCATATGACTTTCCCTGTCCGTATAAATAATTATTTCGATCCCACGGAGACAAGTAGATTCCAAAATCCAGTCCATGTCTTTTGCAGGCTTCTGATACTTCCTTTACAATATCGCCTTTTCCTTCACGATACGAACTTGCTGCTACCGTATGCGTTGTGTAATGGCTTGGCCATAAGCAAAAACCATCGTGATGCTTGCATGTCAAAATCAGCCCTTTCATGCCTGCAGCGCATAATGCATCACACCACTGATCTGCATCCATTTTTACAGGATTAAAGATAGCCTCATCTTCTGTCCCGTCGCCCCATTCTTTTCCTGTAAATGTATTAACCGTAAAATGAACAAAGCCATAAAATTCTCTTCTTTGATGCGCAATCTGCCGTTTGGACGGCACAACCGAAATCAAGCGCTGTTCCACAAATTTGTCAATTTCTTTTCTCATATTATCCTTCCCTCGGCTTTCTATCTTGCCTTTCCCTTCTTTTTCTTTTCTTCATACATGATCTTGTCTGCCTTTTCAAGCACCATCGGAATGGAAAGCTCTTCTGTACATAATACAATCTGGCATCCAACCGACATATCAATTGCGAACTTATTTTTTCCTTGTGCATTATACATGGCAATCTCTTTTTGCACAGTCTCCATCAATTCAATGGCACGCGTTTCATCGCCAATCATCATGAGTGCAAATTCATCACCGCCAAGGCGTCCTGCTATACCATGTACTCCGGCAGCTTTCTTTAAAATATCTGCACAGGCACAAATTGCAATATCTCCTGCTGCGTGGCCATAATTATCATTGATTTGTTTTAATCCATCCATATCAGCAAACAGAATAATTGCTTTTCTATTTTTATAAATACGATTCATTTTCATTGCCTGTTCCATAAAGCCACGGCGATTTTTAATCTGAGTCAGCTCATCTCGCTCTGACACAAAATTTAAAATTTCATTTTTGCTTCGAAGCTCCTCAAGCAAAAGCTCACGCTCTCGCTGAACAGACAAACGCTTTTTTTCTGTGTGATACGCCATCAGCGCATTTGCCATTTGAATACTGATCAAATAGACCATATCCACTTCCTCTGGCGTAATCTCAACACTTAATACACCATACTGCGTTGAGCCAGACTGAAGGCAAAATACACTCGGCTGATGCTGATAGCGTGCACTTCCTTCATCAGAAAATCCACATTTTTCTAATGAAACTTCATTTTTATATTCTTCAAATACCTCTACGCGTTTTCCATCCTGACGCGCAACCAGATAAATCGTATTTGGAAATTCCCAGCCTTTTTCTATATTATATTCAACTGGATTTCTAAAGACATAAAGCAGCGCCGTTTTAACGCCAAAAAAGGACATTGGTGTTAATGCATTTTTAAGAAATTTCTCACGATCCTGCAATGCAATAAGCATGTTTCTGGAGATCATCGGAACCATCCATGTTTTTTGACGATATACTGTATTTCTTTGTTTTTCATAGACAAATTTTTGCCCCATGTTTTCAATCTGATCAAAACCCGAAAACTGCTTGCATGTACAGCCACATGATTCACGAACACATACCTTCGCTGGTATCACAATGTTTTTCCCATGACCGCTTCGCGCCAGCTCAAGTGCACTATAAACGGCCATATATCCTGACCGCTCAGAATCCTGATGAATTGTCGTGATTGGCACTGGCACGTGACGAATACGCTCCCAGTCATCAAAACCGGTAACAGCAATATCTTGTCCAATATGAAGTCCACGCTTTTCACATTCCTGATAAGCAGTCAGTGCCATAACATCATTGGCACATACTATTGCCTGAAGATTAGGGATTCGATCTAACAATGCATTTACCTGTTTCTGTACACACTCTGAAAAATCGCCTGTTTCAATGCGGCTTTCATCCATTGGCAGATCATATTTTTTCATAACATCTAAAAATGCTCTTTTTCGCTGGCAGGCATCTGTATTTCCAGGCGGTCCTGCCAAAAAAGCGAAATTATGATACCCATGGTCACGCACTAAATGCTCCACTAACTCATATATTCCGTTATAATTATCGATAATAATAGAAGTCCAATTAGGTCTGTCGGTCTGCTCATTTATGAGCACACATGGAACATTGCGAAAATATTCAAGATACTGCTTTCCGTAATCACTCTTCATAAAAATGCTCATCATGCCATATGTCATAATTAAGACATCTGCTTTGACGTATCTCGCATAATCATAAATTGCACTTTTTTGATAATCCCATCCTATGGATGTATCAGGTGGATACAGCTGCGCTGTATAAGGACTGCTCACATTCATAAAATACATTAACTGCACATCGCACTCCTTTGATGCCTGATCAATTCCCTTCATAATTTTGACTGCGTGCGGTGAGTTAGCATTGCCAATCACAACTCCTATTTTACAGCGCTCCTGCATTTTATCCCTCCTTTTTTGAGCCTATAGGCTTTTTTCTATAAAAATCAAGATTTACTTCATCATTTCCGCCTCTTTTTTTGCCTTTTCCACAGCTTCCACAAGATTATCCCCCGCACGCTCCATCGCATCAAAGACTTCCTTTTGCTCATCTTTACGTCCTGCTGCCGTGCTTGTTCCTGTCAAAATGGCTGTATGCTCATCTGGTGTGAAGTCTTCTTCATCCTGCACATCAATTGCGAAAGTGAGAGGATCTAGCTTACTCAATTCTCTTGCGATAAAATGTGCAAACAAAAATGAGCCATACTCGTTTGTGTGTGTCATATCTCCCGGATGGAAATAGACACGGCTAGCCTCTTTTCCATTTTTCTTGATCAGATCTGCCGCATATTTATGAAGGTCAATTACAGGCACACCAGTCTCTTCCCCTACCTCAAAAACAGCCTGTGCATGCTCTGCTAAAAGATCATTGTAGGTGCCGTCATCCTTCCAGGTATTGCGCGCAAGCGGTGTTACAAGAATCGGGACTCCGCACAGTCCACGAATCTCATTTACATAATTCATCAAATTTTCTTTATAACCTGTCTGTGCCTGCAAATGTGCCAGTTTCTGATCGTTGTGGCCAAACTGAAACAAGCAAAAATCGCCCGGACGAATATACTTCTTTACGATATCGTAGTGTCCCTCATTGCGAAAGGTTTCTGTGGTAAGTCCGCTGTGCGCCTGATTATCAATAGCTGTACTTTCTCCGATAAAATATGCAAGGCACTGTCCCCATGAACTGTAGCATCCGCCCGGCATATATGGCTTTGGACAAGTCTGATCAGTAACTGTGGAATCTCCTGCCAGATAGATTGCCGGAATTTTTGTCTTTGCAGAAAGCTTCTCTGCTGCCATGCCAACACTCTTTAATTTCGTCAGATCCTCACATGCCACTGAAAAGCCAATCTTTGTGATCGTCATGCACTCGCTGTGAAAACGCGGGATCATCTCACCAAAATGCAGATAAAGTGTTCCCTCAATCACCTCTCCTGCCTTTCTTTTTCCAAGACGTAATAACTGTTTTCTTCCTGCAAATACAAATAGCTGCTCTATTTCTTTGGCAGTCTCTATTTTATATGTAATGTAATAAATGCCTTCGCCATCTGCATCAGCATAGTAATCAGCTACCTGTAATCCCTGTGCGTTTTCGCTTCCCTCACTGCCTTCCTCAAAGCCGTCACCAAGCTCAGGAATATAGTCTGCCGCCTTAGTATCTAGCGTATGTATCATAATCGTTATCTCTCCTCTTATTTTCATATTTCACAGCATCTTGACCGTTTTCACCCGAATTAAAATACTATGATTTGTGTGTTTTTCATAATTTTGTCTTTATCATACACGCTTTTATGCGGAATTGCAACCATAATAATAAAAAAGGCAAACATCAATCTTTTCTGTCACTTTTCCTAAAAAACATTTACGATATGTATCGTATTGTAAGATACACATCTTGCTTTTTACACATAGAAGTGTTATTATAATCCTTATAAAAAGAAAAGGAGATACATGAGATGAATTCAGGGGTAAGCTATTCTTTATTTTACGACATACTACTCAATCTCAGAGGATATTACCATAGCTATGGGCGTATTGATGATTCAAATGCAAAACTTGATGAAATAACAAAATTGATTGCAATTAGTTACAGTATGGCGAAGAAGGGAAAAAAATTAGATATCGCATACGTTAGAACAATTGCTGAAAATATGCAAGACAAGTCTTTTGGCATTGCATCCTCTATTCGATATATTTTTGAAGAAGAATCAAAGGATAAAATGTTTCTTAATTCTGATGGTACTAATATTTTTGGAGCAAATGCATCGTTAAATATTCAACCCACAGAGGATGATTTAGCAGAAAAAATCATTAGTGAAATAGAAAAAATTGATTTTCTTAATTTAATTAAATCTAAAAAATATCAGGATTTTGACATAATAAATGAATGCTTTGGACATTTTGTAAGGGAAAACTTTAGAAATAACAAAGAAGATGCACAGTATATGACACCATATGAAATATCCGAACCAATGTTAGAAATACTATTTAATGACATGGCTAAGGATGGGTACTTTACAAAAGAAACTCTTGAAAACTTTGTAATAATGGATCCAACATGCGGCGTTGGTACTTTGTTAATTGAAAGTTCCAATCACTTTACTAGGTTTTTAGAAAAAAACTATAAACAATATGCATCTTCTTTAATCTCAAGATTTCGAACAAATGGAATTGTTGGGCAGGATAAGGTTGATCGAATGGTCAGATTGTCTAAAATCAATGCATTGCTTTTAGGATCTAATATTTCAAATATAAATATTGGAAACAGTATAACGGGTGAGAGCAGCATTGATAAATATAGTTCACGCGCAGATGTAATATTTACAAATCCTCCCTTCGGTGCAGAACATGAAATCGGATTACTTAATTTAGAGAAATATCCGATTTTGCAAAAGTTAAATATCGCAGAAGGAAGTGTTAATTCTGAATTGCTAATGCTAGACAGATGTATTGGATTACTAAAAGATAACGGATATCTTGTAATTGTTTTACCAGATTCAGTATTTGCTTCAAAAGGAATGAACTCTTTATATCGGGATGAAATACTAAAAACAATGCAAGTTCGAGGTGTTATTGAGTTACCTTCCGTAACATTTGCACAGGCTGGTACCAGAACAAATACTTGCATATTTTATTTGCAGAAGAAGAAACCTTTGCAAACTTCCAAGTTCTTTATGGCATCATGTAAAGAATTGGGATATGTAGTAAAAGAAAAAATGGGTGTTCCTGTCAAAATCAGCAAAGGACAAAATCAGATGGAAATTATTGCTAGGGCATTAGTTCATGATAATAAAAAGAACACTATTGTTTCAGAAACACCATCAATAACCAATATTAGCAAAGAGGATTTGACAGATAATATTTTAAAACCCGGTTTTTATTCTGCCGAAAGAATACAAACTATTGAAAAACTGTCAAATACTTCATCGGACATTGAAATAAAGAAATTATCAGAATTGGTTGATTTTGTTACAAAAAGCAGAAAGGGATTTATGGTATCCGATAAAATCAAACATATTAGCGTATTACATATAAATCCTGATTGTACAATAAATTTTGACGAAGTTGAACAATTTGAACCAATATCAAAAGGACGTTCTTGTCAGGATGGCGACCTGATTTTTTCAAAATTGAATCCTAGCATTCCTAGAATGGCTATTGTTCCCAAAAAAGAATATTCAATGGTTTGTTCTAATGAATTTGAGATAATGAGAACAAAAGGGGAAATAGATGCTTATACTTTATGTTTCCTTCTTAGAACAGAAAATGTTCAAAATCAGATTGAACATCTAACCTCAGGTACATCATCTTCTCATAGCAGAATTAAACAGGAACAGCTAGCAGAAATCATGATACCCGTACCCAAAAGTAAACAGAAGATGTTAGAATATAAACAAGCAAATGAACAGATAAAAAAATCAATTGATATGATATATGAAGCCAAAAATAATATAAAAAAGCAATTAAAGTTACTATCAGGTATATAAAAAAATGAGGCTGTAAAAAAACTTTCGTTTTTTTCACAGCCTCTTAAAAATTCAAAAAACACTGATTACCACTTCGTCATTTATCACTTCGACTTTGAAAATCAACTCTGAACCCGATACATTTTCAAGTGGGATCTGGATTGGAGGCAATTCGCCATAACGATTGCTTCCATGTCTCGCAAATGTTTCGTTAGTTTTATTTCGAGGTGGAAATAATTGAAAATTCACATCATGCCTAATTGCACTATCATTAAATTTTGGATAACCTTTTACATTCATCCATTCAATGTATCGATCACGTAGGATAGGGTGGCTATTTAAATCAAGCTGCCAGATTCTAATTCGACAGTTGTTATCTGGATTTAAATCAATTGAAGTCAGATAGAGCATACGATATCGCAAAAATTGTTCCATTTTTGCAACATTATTTGCACTAAAATCCCATCGCGGAGCAGTTTTGCCTTTTTTATCAAGAGAACCAATAAAATTTGCACTTTTTACTTCTGAACCATCGCACAAATCATCTCCTTTTCCTCGCATTCCTTGTCCTGAAATCTGAGTTTGAAGTGATACCAAATGTTGTGCAATGTAACCAGTATCAATAATAAATGACTGAGCAGTCAACGTTCCCCAGTGAGACAGCATTTTCCTTTGATTTACAATCTGCTCTTCTATTAATATTCTGGCTAATTCCTTTCTTTGTTCACGAGACAATAATTTTAAAGCATATGTAGCAATTCGTACTCTGTCTTGAATAGTAACTTCATCAATAGTAAGCATTGAAGTGGCTTTCTCTAATAATCCATTTACTTCATCTGCTGGTGTATTGTGATTTATTAACGAAGATAATAATTCGCAATAAGCTAAAATTCGTTCTTCCAAACCAATCTTCCTCCTTTACGTATCACTGGGACTATCCCAGTGATACACCATAATGTCCCCAACCTAACTTTACACGTTTCGCGATTACGCAACGACAATCTTCTTAAAGTTCTTCTTGCCCTTCTTAATTACGAGTCCTTCTGCCGGGATTTCATTTGCTGCAAAGCTCATGCGGATATCTGTTACCTTCTCATCGTTTACACTGACACCACCCTGCTCTACTGCACGGCGCGCCTCTGAACGTGACTTAGCAAGACCTGCCTTTACAAGAAGGCTTAAGATATCAAGCTTCTCGCCTTCACCTTCTGCAAAATCAGCTGCGCTAAGCTCAACTGCCGGGATCTCTGCTGCATTTCCTGCACCAAACAATGCCTTTGCTGCGCTCTCAGCCTTCTTTGCTTCTTCCTCACCGTGAACAAGCTTTGTCAGCTCAAATGCTAAGATTTCTTTTGCCTTATTTAACTGGCTTCCTTCCCACTTATCCATCTCATCGATCTGCTCAAGCGGAAGGAATGTCAGCATACGGATACACTTTAAGACGTCAGCATCTGCAACGTTTCTCCAGTACTGGTAGAAGTCGTATGGGCTTGTCTTCTCTGGATCCAGCCATACAGCACCTGAAACAGTCTTACCCATCTTCTTACCCTCGGAGTTTAACAGCAGCGTTATGGTCATTGCACCAGCGTCCTCTCCCAGCTTACGACGGATCAGCTCGGTACCGCCTAACATGTTGGACCACTGGTCATCACCGCCAAACTGAAGGTTGCAGCCGTATTTCTGGAACAGCATATAGAAGTCGTAGCTCTGCATAATCATGTAGTTAAACTCTAAGAAGCTTAATCCACGCTCCATTCTCTGCTTGTAGCACTCAGCTGTCAGCATTCTGTTTACGCTAAAATGCGGTCCAACCTCTCTGAGTACATCAATATAGTTTAAATTTAACAGCCAGTCTGCATTATTAACAAGCAGTGCCTTGCCATCAGAGAAATCAATGAAACGTGCCATCTGCTTCTTGAAGCACTCTACATTATGCTCGATTGTCTCCTTTGTCATCATCTTTCTCATATCGGTCTTTCCAGACGGATCTCCGATCATTGCTGTACCGCCGCCAATCAGTGCAATCGGCTTGTTTCCTGCCATCTGAAGTCTCTTCATTAAGCACAGTGCCATGAAGTGACCTACATGAAGGCTGTCTGCTGTCGGGTCGAATCCGATGTAAAATACAGCCTTTCCATTATTAACGAGATCGCGGATACGCTCCTCATCTGTTACCTGGGCAATCAGCCCTCTTGCTACTAATTCTTCGTAAACCTGCATGATTTTTTCTCCTTTTCTGCGCTTTTATTACTTTCGCCTGAGAACTTTTCTATTTATGTAATTCACGAATTGCTCCGCTGCTTTGCAGCTCTCGCAATTCTACAGACATTCGGACTCGGCTGATTTTCCTTGAAAATCGCCTTCTCCTCATGTCTGGGCGGGGCATAAAGTCCAGGCTTTTTCCATGCAAGCATGAAACGCCTGAACTTTCGCCCCTGGAATTACAAAAAAAGCCCCCGTCCTAACAAAAGGACGAGGGCGAAATCTCGTGGTACCACCTTTCTTCACAGTCTGCTCACACAAACTGCCTTTCAAGTACACGCATCCTGTAAAATAATCCAGTCAATCTGCGAATACTCTGACAAGATAACGGCTGCCGCGCCGCTGCAGTCTACTTTTGCAAAATCGCAAGTTCGGTGCAGAGCTCAGAGAGGTATTCCTTATAAGCTTCCCCTGCGCCTCTCACCTGCCGGCTACTCTCTGTTGGTTTCCCTTATCAGTACTTGTTCTCCTCAACGCTGATACACAGAGTATAACAATGTGATTAAAAAATGTCAAGTCATTATTTTTACTATATTGACTCCGTTAGCTTTTTTCATTTAACGTTTGTATCACAACCAGAAAGGATGACACAGCATTAAGAGATCAGATTCAGAAGGCAATGATCGTCTACTTTGGTATTCGTCAGATGGGCTTTACAGATCTGTATTTCGAATTAAAAATGCAGAGTACAAATCTCTCTGTACCTTTCGGTTTCCAATCTTTTTTTCTCTTTGTTTTTCATACCAAAAATGGGGATTCTCCATATAAGAGCCTCCCCATTTTTATTATTTCTTAGAAATATCCATTCCGAAGTACTTCTCAGACAGCTCGGTCAGTGTGCCATCCTTTGCCATCTCATCAAGTGCATCATTTACAGCCTCTAAAAGAGTAACAGTATCATCACCCTTACGGATCGGAATTGCGATCTCCTCTACCTGATCGGAGTAGGTTGCAATCTTGACATCTGCTTCCGGATGCTCTTTCTTGTAATCGTTAAATACAACTTCTGCATTAAGTGTTGCATCAATACGCTTGGAAAGTAACAGCTCGATGGTCTGATTCAAATCATCAACACCGGTAACAGTTGCACCATATGCCTCTGCCTGTGCTGCATAGGTACTAGAAATGGTATTTGCAGTCTTCTTTCCATTTAAATCTTCCATAGAAGAAATCTCATCGTAGTCACCGCGAACGATAACAGCAGTCTTGTTGTATGCATATGGGGTAGAGAAGTTGTACTTTTCTGCACGCTCATCTGTCACGCCAACACCATTTACCATGATATCGTAGCGACCTGCATCCAAACCTGCAAGCAGTCCATCCCATGCACCCTCAACAAACTCAACCTCTACGCCAAGTTTCTCTGCGATGTTCTGTGCTACCTCTACGTCATAGCCAACCAGATCATCATTCTCATCATGGTAGGTCCACGGAGCCCAGGTTCCTTCCATTGCTACGATAATGCTACCACGCTCTTTAATCTGTGCTAAAAGATCATCTGCTGACTCGCCGGTTCCGATTTCTGTAGATACTTCTTCGCTTCCAAGCTCAGTCTCGGCCTTCTTTGATTCTTCCTCGCTCTTTGCCTCTGCGCTTGTATTTACTTCGCCGCTGCCTGCCTCAGTATCCTTGGCAGTCTCCTTTGTCTCCTGTGCAGAAGTCTTTGCAGATGTACCCTTTGAAGAGCAGCCTGTCAATGCGGCAGATGCAAGCACTGCTGCTGTTAATGTGCATGGAATTAATTTCTTAATTGTCATAATAGTTTCCTCCTCTTTATTTTATGAAAAAGCATTACTGATAGATATTTTCATTATCAGAAATGCTTTTACAAGCAAGAATTACTCCTGAAAGATTCGCAAGAACTCCTTCGTGCGCGTTTCCTTAGGATGCTCAAAAAACTCCTTCGATGATCCTTGTTCCACAACCACGCCCTTTTCCATGAAAATTACACGATTTGATACTGTTCGTGCGAAGTTCATCTCATGGGTAACAACAAGCATTGTCATTCCTTCCTGTGCAAGCCGCTTCATAACCGCAAGCACCTCTACCGTCAGCTCTGGATCTAGCGCCGATGTCGGCTCATCAAAGTAAATGATCTCTGGATTTACTGCTATCGCCCTCGCAATCGCCACACGCTGCTGCTGACCACCTGAAAGCTGAGACGGATAATAATCACTTCGATCTTCCATACCAACCTTCTTTAATGCCTCGCGTGCAATTCGATTTGCCTCATTCTTTGGCATTTTTCTTCCGACAATCAAGCCTTCCGTTACATTCTGCAATGCCGTTTTGTTGGCAAACAAGTTATAATTTTGGAATACGAATGCCGTTTTCTTTCGAATGCGCGCAATTGTGCGCTTCGGTACCTTATGTAAATCGATCGTCTCATCATCAAATGTCATTGTTCCGCCATCTGCCTTCTCTAAGAAATTCAGGCAGCGAAGAAGTGTTGTCTTTCCTGATCCGCTAGGTCCAAGAATCGCAATCACATCTCCCTTGTTGACAGAAAGGCTTACATCGTGAAGGACATGTGTCTGACCAAATGACTTTTTAATGTTTTTAATCTCTAGCATGTATTACCCTTCCTTTCTGCCATAGTAGCTTAACTTCTTCTCACCAATACTCTGCAGCTTTGTCAGAACAGTTGAGAAGATCAAATAGATCAGACCGACCTCCAAATACAGCAAAAGTGGTTCATAGGTTCTTGCTACAATCTGCTGCGACACCTTAAACATTTCCGTTACGGTAATAGTCGCTGCCAATGAAGTATCCTTTAACATGGAAATCAATGCATTGAACAAGGACGGAAACGCCGTACGCATCGCCTGTGGCAAAACGATTCTGAAAATCGTTTGCAGATATGAAAGACCTGCACACTGTCCTGCCTCTAACTGACCTGACGGAACCGATTCAAGTGACGCACGAACTGTCTCTGCGCCATAGGCACCTTCATTTAAGGCAAATACAATTACTGCTGCCAGAAATGGCTCAAGTACAAGACCAACATTCATCAACCCAAAAAACACAATAAACAATTGGACGAGCAGTGGCGTACCACGAAAGATCCAGATATAAAAGCGGCAAATCTGCTTTAACACTTTGATGTTCGCAAACTGCACCAACGCAACTATGACTGCAATCACCATTGCCAACGAAAAGGCGATTGCGGTTAACGGAATGGTGACGGTCAGGCCGCGAATGAACATCTTTGGAAAGGAGTCGATAAACAGATTCCACAATCGACTACTAAACATAAAACACCCTCTTTTCTTTTTTGGTTAAATAATTACGCGGCCACCCGCAGGCCGCCGCGTCAAAAACTTAAAAAAACCTACTTCTCCGATAGTTTAATAAATTTTTTCCGATATGTCAATAAAATAAAATCTTATATTTTTTGTACTTTTCTGTTACTGTTCATACCATGCGACTGTTAGTGCTATTGCAATTATCAAAAATCCAAGACCCAGAAACCATAGGTGACAGGTACGGTGGCTGAATTAGTGTCCCTAGTGACTCAAGTTTGCGAACCTTTGTTCTTTTTTTCAACTCTACTGCATTCTAATAAAGACAAAAAAGCCTGAAAGCACTTTTCTTGAACTTTCAGACTTTTTACAGGGGACACATATCGAGCCAGTAGGGACACTTTGTGAGCCACCGTCCCTGTCACCATGGCTTACTTGCAGTTCTTATCAAGGAAATCAAGCACTGTCTTTACAAACAGTGGATCCAGATCATTTGCCTGCTTTTTATCAAGGCGGGCAAACCATTTTGAAAGCACCTTTTCTGGAACACGGTTATAATACAAATCGTGAAGCATCTTTAATTCTTCCTTCTTGGCTAGATAATAAGCTGTTCCGCCCTTTGTGAAGAAAATTCCCATGTGATTGCTCTTTCCCGGACGTGTCTCAGTATAGTACTCAACATTGGGATTTGTAATATGGCTTCGCTGCGCGATAATAGAAGATCCCTCATAGCTAATCACTTCATCCTCTTTGCCATGCATAACAAGAACCGGCACGTCACAGCTATTGATGCCATCAATTGCAGACAAATTATAATTCTTACCAAAAACAATACGCTGATAAAGCGCAGCAAACGGAAGCAATAAATCTACCAACAATGTTGGAATGATACGTCCTGCCGCCTCTTTCGTAATTGCCATTGGACTAGAAAAACCTGAAATTGTAATAACACCTGCAATATTATGCTTAAAATTCAGCACTGCCGCAGCTGTATAACCGCCCCAGCTATGACCATATAAAAATACTGGAAGATTCTTTAGTGATGCAGACGCCTCAATATAACCCAAAACTGCATTCAAATCCTTCACAGCCTGATAGAAGCCCACAGATGAAGCTCCTTCACTTTCATACACGCCCGTATAATCAAATGTAAAAACCTGATAACCATCATCCAGCATATATTTAACCATGCTTAAATTATCTTCTCCGCCGCCTGCAATTCCATGGCACACAACAACGAGACCTTTGGCAGATGCTTCTCCATATAAATATCCTGTCAGATGAGTGGAACCAGAGACGATTGTAATTTTTTTTCTTACCATTCCGCTCATGTCCTTATAGCGCAGACTGATTGCGTCATCCTCCTTCTCCTGTCTGGCGAATACCTTGTGGAAAATACCTCTCACGGTCAAAATACTGGCTGCACTTACCGCTGCCACTCCTGCAATGACTGTTTTTCCTTTTTTTGATTTTGCCATAGAATCCCATCCTTTCTCTGATATCTTTGTTCTACAATCATACCCTTATTTACGAAAAAAAGCAAGGCATGTGCCCTGCTTTTTGTGAGCTCTTAAAAGAGTGGGATCACAATCCCGGCGATCACAAGGATCATTCCAGAAATCAAAAAGGCTGCCATCTGACATGCTGCCTTTTCAGATTCATCCAGCTCCTCATACGGCACAATTTCCTCATCAAGGTAGTCTGCAATATCGCCGCCCATGCTTTGCTTTGTTTTTTTCTTTTTATTTTTCACACCAAATTTCTTTTTCGCTGTATCAATAGGTGTTAATCCATCCAGATGCAGATAGGAAAACCATGCACCAGCCATTAAAATAATTCCAACTGCACCCAGTCCAAAGCCAAGCCTTGAAACTCCAATCCGCTCTACATTCACGTATTTATCCCATAGCAAGACGATCACCAGACCGATTAGGGTTCTGGTGATCGTTTTTGTTACAATGGGGCGAATCATATAGCGGTGATACTGTTTTTTCAACCATCTCATGCTCTTCTCTCGCCTCTTCTTTATGCTCTCTCTGCTGCATTGATTGCTTCAATCTCAGCACGATATTTCTCAAGTTCCGGCTCATTACCATATACAAAATGACCTTCAGTAATCTCTACCCACTGTGGCTTAGAGATTGTGTAATCATGAAGCGTTGGATCATAAATCAAAAGCTTTTTCTTCTTCTCGATTTCTGGATCCGGAATCGGAACTGCTGAAAGCAGTGCCTTTGTATAAGGATGCAGTGGATGATGGAATAATTCCTCTGCCTCTGCCAGCTCCACAATACGGCCTTTATAGATAACAGCAATACGGTCTGAAATAAAACGTACTACAGAAAGGTCATGTGCAATAAACAGATATGTCAGTCCTCTTGATGCCTTTAACTGATTTAACAAATTCAATACCTGTGCACGAATAGAAACATCAAGCGCTGAAATCGGCTCATCAGCTACAACAAACTCTGGCTCCATAATCAAGGCTCTTGCAATACCGATACGCTGTCTTTGTCCACCAGAGAACTCGTGTGGGAAACGAGATGCAAACTCCGGAAGAAGACCAACCTCTCGAAGTGCCTTCTGTACCTTCGCCTCGCGATCTGCCTCATCCTTATACATATGGAAGTTTAACAGACCCTCAGAAACAATGTAATCAACCTTTGCACGCTCATTTAAGGATGCCATAGGATCCTGGAAAATCATCTGGCAGCTCTTAATAACCTCGCGGTCAAGCTCCTTTGAAATCTTTCCATTGATCTTCTTGCCCTTAAAGTAGATCTCTCCGGCCGAAGTAGGATTGATACGGGTAATAGCGCGGCCGATGGTAGTCTTTCCGGAACCGGACTCACCTACCAGGGAGAATGTCTCTCCCTTATAAATATCAAAATTCACATGGTCAACTGCTACAAACTTTTTTCGTCCTTTTCCGAAACTAATCTGCAGGTCTTTGACCTCAATCAGCTTTTCTCTCTCAGCCATACTCATACCTCTTTTACTTATGCGCTCTCATTTTCTGTCTGAGCTGCTGCACAGACTTCGGCGGTTCTATCTTCGGTGCACGCGGGTCCAGATACCAAGTCTTTGCCTTGTGCGTCTCTGAAACTTCAAAATATGGAGGCTCTTCCTCAAAATCAATAGCCAGTGCCTGTCTGTTTCGAGGTGCAAATGCATCACCCTTAATCTTGTTAAACAGATTCGGCGGTGTACCGTCGATCGTTGGCAGTGCCTCACCCTTCACGCCAAGCTGCGGAAGTGCAGAAAGAAGTGCCCAAGTATAAGGATGTCTTGCATCGTAGAAAATCTCATCTACCTTGCCTACCTCCACGATCTGTCCTGCATACATAACTGCAACACGGTCAGCCACGTTTGCCACAACACCAAGATCGTGTGTGATATAAATAACAGACATATGATACTCTGCCTGCAGATTTCTGATCAGCTCCAAAATCTGAGCCTGAATCGTTACGTCCAGTGCGGTGGTAGGCTCATCGCAGATTAAAATCTGCGGCCGGCATGCAACCGCAATAGCAATAACAACACGCTGTCTCATACCGCCTGAAAACTCATGCGGATACTGGTTATAGCGCATTTCAGGATATGGAATGCCTACCTTCTCAAGAATCTGAAGAGTTGCCTTCTTTGCAACTGCTCCCTTAAGACCCTGATGAAGCTCGATACACTCCTGAATCTGCTTTCCAACCTTTTTCAATGGATTTAAGGAAGTCATAGGATCCTGCATAACCATCGCGATTTTCTTACCACGAATAGTCATCCACTCCTTTTCCTTCTTAAACTTTGCCAGATCCTTGCCATCGTACATAATGCTTCCGCCGGTAATACTTCCATTTCCATCAAGCATACCAACAAAAGTCTTTGTAAATACACTTTTTCCTGAACCTGACTCTCCTACGATTGCAAGTGTCTCTCCATCATACAGATCAAGAGAACACTTACGGATCGCATTTAATTTGTTTCCGCGAAGGCTAAACGTAATTTCAACGTCTTTGGCGGATAATATTGGTTTCTTTTCCATTGTTCTCCCCCCTTAAACGTGATTTCTCGGATCAGCCGCATCGGAAAATGCGTTACCAACCAGATAGAATGTGATCGTAACAACAGATACAATAACTGCCGGGAATACCAGCAAATATGGATAATTCAGGAAATAGCTTCTTGCATTACGAAGAAGGATTCCAAGTGTAGGTGTGTTAATATCAAGACCAAGACCAAGATAGGAAAGCGTAGTCTCCATACTGATTGTTCTCGGAATTGACAGTGCCACTCTTAAGATAATAACACTAATCAGGTACGGTAAAATGTTCTTAAGAAGAATACGGTAAGTCGGAGTACCTAAACATCTTGATGCTAAGTTATACTCGCGGTCACGATACATCATAACAAGGTTACGGATGTTTCTTGCCATTCCAAGCCAGCCAAATGCAATCAAAGAAACTGCCATGATGGTAAAGCTCTTACCGACCATTAATGCAATCAGTGTCATGTAAATGATCTGCGGAATATTATCAATTACATTGTACAGCTCTGTAAAGAAGCGGTCTAACTGACGAACATATCCCCAAAGAAGACCAATAGTAACACCAAGCACACACTCACCGATTGCAACGATACAGGCAAGCTTAATGGATGTCTGTGTCGCATACCATACCTGGCTCCAGTAGTCACGTCCTAAGTTATCAGTACCAAACCAGAACTCTGAGTTTGGAAGGATAAAACCCTTTGAACTATCTGTGACAAGATTACGATAATCGTATTTTCCGATTACAAGTGCAACGAAGGAAAATACAACAAGTGCAACAAACACGATTAAAAGCGCAACTGCACTCTTTTTCTTTAAGAAATTGTGAAATACAGATTTCCAATAAGAATAATTGGAATATCCGATCATCTCGGCCTTTTCAGGGGAGTACTCGACAACCTTAAAGCGTGCGTCATCATTTGAATTGACTGCCATTATCTTGTACCTCCCTTTCCGGTCAATGTAATACGTGGGTCAATGATCATCATCAAAACATCACCCAAAAATACGCCGATGATACCAAGTGCAGCGTATAAAATAACAAGCGTCTGAACAACATTTGTGTCATAACGGTTGATTGCGTCAGTAAGAAGAGAACCCATACCTGGAACAGAGAAGAAACGCTCTACCAGAAGAGAACCACCGACTGTAAGCAAAATAGAATAAGGAATATACTGTGCAAGCGGAACGAATGCATTTCTAAGCACATGAGTAACCATGATGCGCTTTGATGAAAGACCCTTCACACGCGCCAGCTTAATATAATCCTTATTTAACTCATCTACCATGTAACGTCTTGTCCACAGTGCATAGCCTGCAATTGATGAAAGAGAAAGACATGCAACCGGCAGGATCATAGACGGTCCTGGATTTCTCGTTGAATACATTGAAGGAAGCTCTAACACATGGGAACCAAATACAAGAACAAGTGAATAAGCAACAAGCGGCGGAACTGCATTTACCAATATCGTGTAAATTGTTCCAATGCCGTCGATGATACCGTCCTTAAAACGTGCCTGAAGCACACCCATAACAACACCAATTACCAGAGAGATTGCAAAGGAGATCAGTCCTAACTGCATCGACATTGCAAACTTTCCGCCAATTACCTTTACAACAGAGACACCGCTTTGAATTCGTCGAGACGTACCAAAGTCAAGTCTCAACAACTGCCCATAATAGCGTGTCAGCTGTGTAAAGGTACTATCTAATAAACCTGCTGCTTTAAGCTGATCGTGCTTTTGCTGATCGGTCAGCTTCATTAGCTGGTCCTCGGTAAAGAAATAATCCGTAGGCAGCATTCTAAGCAACAGGAATACGATAGTCACCACAATGAGGATTGTTACAAGAGACTGTAACAATCTCTTTACGGTGTATTTTGCCATATATTATTCAGCCATACCTGCATCCCAGGTTTCCTGGAATCCAGCGTAGTCTTCTGCAGTATAGGCGTCTGTAGAAGTCTCCCAATTCTTATACTTCAAATTCTGAATACCAAACATAGCGTTCTGCTTGGTGTAATCATTTATATGAGTCAGCTCCCAACCGATATCAAAGTTTGACGGAATGGTCAGTGCATGCTCAAGCAAGAATGCCTCTGCATCTGCATAAGCCTCATATCTTGCATCCAGATCATCTGTAATAGCATTAGCCTTATTTACTAACTCAGTAAACTCATCATACAGTGCTTTCAGATCCTCACTCTCGTTATCTACTGCATGACCATAAGCTACCATGTAATATGCGTTATCGCCGTCATTTGTTTCCTGTCCTAAATAGTTCTGCGGATCACCATAGTCAGCGCCCCATCCGTTGATAACGAAGGACTGACGTCTTGGATCACGAACTTCCTTAGAAAGACTGGATACATAAGAATCAATATCAAGAACGATGAAGTCATCACCAAAGGAATCGGAGAATGCCTGCTTTAATACATTTGCACTGTCAAGAGCAGTCTGATTTCCACCAGCTATGAAATATCTTGCATGTACTGGGAAGGTAACGCCTGCTGCTGTTAACTCCTCCATTGCCTGTGCCTTGTACTCTTCAAACTTCTCAGAATCAAGACGAGTCATTGTCTCACCATCATATGCCGGAAGACCTAACTTTTCCTGAACAAGACTGGTGTACTCGGTACCATCAGACAGGTAAACAAGACCCTGCATTGTGTATGCATTGTTGTAGCACTTGTATGGATTAATTGCATTTGTTCTCTTGTAGTAGCTTCCAAGATCAAGACCATAGTACCAGCACTTACGGAATGCTTCGTTTGCAATAGCGGTATTCCAATTTGTATCCTCGGACTGATCGTCGTTATGCTTATCATAGTTAAAGTGGAACTGATAAGAGAACTTAGTTGGACGCTTCTCAACTAACTGATCATGAAGCGGATCAGACTCATTGTTGTAGATAGTGGTCAGGTTAGACTCTGACAGATCTACATGATCAAGCTCACCAGTAGTATACAGCTGATATGCAGTATCAACAGACTCTACCATCTTAATAGTAACAGAATCAAACAGCTTTGCCTCGGTATCCCAGTACAGTGGGTTCTTTGTCAAAGTCTTTGTATTCTGCTGGATGTACTCAGTACAGGTATAAGCACCATTGTACCAGATATTTTCTGGTGTTGCAGCCTTAAAACCATCAATGCCGATCTCATCGATCATTGCCTGAGAAATTGGATACAGACAGTTATAGGTAGCTACAGTATCAAAATATGGCTTCTCACTTACACATGTATACTGTAATGTATAATCATCAATTGCCTTGATGCCAACAGTATCAGCAAACTCTGGGCTTTCAGCTGTCAGTGCAAGACCTGCATCTGCATCAAGCTCACTTGTCATGTTGTAGTAATCCTCTGCACCAACGATCATCTCCATAGGCATGGAAGTGTTAGTTGCATCATTCTTGTGGAAGTTTAATACCCACTCAAGTCCGGTTAAGAAGTCCTGTGCAGTAACCTCACCCTTCTCATTTCCGTTCTGATCAACCCACTTAACACCCTGTCTTAAATGGAATGTCCAGGTAATACCATTATCCTCTGTCTCCCAGCTCTCTGCAACTGCCGGTGCCAGCTTACCATACTCATCTGATTCAAGCAGACCATCATACAGATTGGTCAGTACCTGAAGATCAGTTGCCTGCTGAGAATACAAAACGTTCCAAGTCTCAATCTCTCTTGCCTGAAGCTCGTAATCATACAGATCCTTAATCTCATCTGCCATTGCCGGTACTGCGGATACTGCTGCCATTGCGACTGCTGTAAGGACAGCTGCTGCCTTTCTTGTCTTTCTCATGTGTCATCCTCCTTTTTGATGATATGACTTAGTCTCTTCTTAATTGTCATTTCCCCGTAGATGTCATAATACCTATACGAAGAGCGCCTGCCCTGCAGAAATCAAATTATAAGACGATTTTCATGTGTGTCACTTTAAAGCAATGGAGCATTTTTGCAGAATGTGTCCTCCCTACGAACGACATAAAAAATACTGCCTGTTGCTTACTTGTGTCAGCAAAGAATGATTTGAAAAAAAGATGGTACACTTTTCCATGATCCTAATTGTGCCCATCTACTCTCGTCTAGTCATGTCCTGCTTGAAGCATACCGTTACTATAAACCAAATCAATGCTTCTGTCAATCATTTATCTTGATTTTTTATAAGAAAGACTTACCTTTTTTCACAAAAAATGCCTTTTTTGTTTATTTTATGAGGTTACCCCCATAAAAAAAAGCATTTTTTCTTAAAAAACTTTCGTTTCTTCTGTTTACAATCCAAAAGTTATCTGTTATGATGAATCAATGTTAATAAATATTCTGTTACTGTTATTACACAGCAAAGTGAGGGGTTTGTTATGGATCATATTGATCGCTGCATCGTTGATATTCTGCAGCATAATGCACGTTTACCGGTTAAAGAGATTGCCAGCCGTGTCTCTTTGTCATCACCGGCCGTATGCGCCCGCATCGAGCGTCTTGAAAAATCTGGTGTCTTAGCTGGCTACCAGGCTATGATAAATGTAACTGCTATCGGCTATCTTGTAAAAGCGTTCATAAACCTTGAGGTAGAACCAGATCAAAAACCAGCCTTCTATCCTTACATCGAATCTTGCACTAACGTAGTTGAATGTAGCTGCGTCACCGGCGATTACTCTATGCTGATTGAAGCCTATTTCCATACCACGCAGGAGCTTGACCAGTTTGTCAATTATCTTCAGAAATTCGGACGCACCCGCACCCAGATTGTATTTTCTACATGTGTGGAGCATCGCGGCATTCCGCTGTCCGAAGACAGCACGCTACAGCCGCCAAACAGCTTAAAAAAGTCTGAAAAAAACGATACTGATAAATAAAAAAATAGCGAGCCGGATTAATCTTATTATCCGGCTCGCTTATTTTTTATCACTTACTATTATTTAGAAGCATTTTCATTCCATGTCTCTAAAAAAGCAGCATAATCTTCTGCGGTATACGCATCTGTAGAAGTTTCCCAATTCTTATACTTGTTATTCTGAATACCAAACATTGCATTGATCTTAGAATAATCATTAATGCGAGTCAGCTCCCAAGAAATATCAAAATATGCCGGAACAATCAGAGCATGATCAAGCATAAATGCTTCTGCCTCTGCATATGCCTCATATCTTGCATCCAGATCATCTGTGATAGCATCTGCTTTATTTACAAGCTCAGTAAACTGGCTGTAAAGATCTTTAAGTTCATCGCTCTCACTGTCTACTGCATGACCAAGCTGTACCATATAGTAAGCGTTGTCACTGTCATCTGTCTCCTGACCTAAATAGTTCTGCGGATCACCATAGTCAGCACCCCATCCAGCGATAGCAAAGGATTGACGCTTAAGGTTGTAAACCTCCTTAGAAAGACTGGATACGTAAGAATCAATATCAAGAACGATAAAATCATCGCCAAAGGAATCAGAAAATGCCTGCTTTAACACATTTGCACTGTCAAGAGCAGTCTGGTTTCCACTAGCTACGAAATATCTTGCATGTATCGGGAAAGTAACACCATCTTTTGTCAGTTCTTCAATTGCCTGAGCCTTGTACTCCTCAAACTTAGCTGAATCAAGACGAGTCATTGTCTCGCCATCATATGACGGCAGACCTAACTTTTCCTGAACCAGCTCGGTATACTCTGTACCATCAGAAGTATAAATCAGACCCTGCATTGTGTAGGAGTTGTTGTAGCACTTATATGGATTGATAGCGTTTGTTCTCTTATACCAGCTACCCAGATCAAGACCATAGTACCAGCACTTACGGAATGCTTCATTTGCAATTGCAGTATTCCAGTTTGTATCCTCTGTCTGATCATCATTAAGCTTGTCATAATTAAAATGGAACTGATAAGACTTCTTGTTCGGACGCTTCTCTACCAGCTGATTATGATATGGATCAGACTCGTTGTTATAGATTGTCATCAAATTTGACTCAGACAGATCAACGCGATCAAGCTCACCAGTAGTATACAGCTGATATGCAGTATCTGCAGACTCTACCATCTTAATAGTAACAGAATCAAACAGCTTTGCATCAGTATCCCAGTACAGCGGATTCTTTGTCAAGGTCTTTGTATTCTGCTGGATGTACTCTGTACATGTGTAGCAGCCGTTATACCAGATATTCTCAGGTGTTGCAGCCTTAAAGCCATCTACACCAATCTCATCAAGCATCCCCTGTGAAATCGGATACAGACAGTTATAAGCAGCTACAGTATCAAAGTATGGCTTCTCACTTAAACAGGTATACTGTAAGGTATAATCATCGACTGCCTTAATACCAACAGTATCAGCAAACTCCGGACTCTCAGCAGTCAGTGCAAGTGCTGCATCTGCATCCATCTCATTTGTCATGTTGTAGTAGTCCTCTGCACCAGCGATCATCTCCATCGGCATAGAAGTATTTGCTGCATCATTCTTATGGAAGTTTAATACCCACTCCAGTGAAGTTAAGAAATCCTGTGCAGTAACCTCACCCTTCTCATTTCCATTCTGATCAACCCACTTTACACCTTTTCTTAAATGGAACGTCCAGGTAAGACCATTATCCTCAGTCTCCCAACTCTCTGCGATTGCCGGTGTCAGCTTGCCATACTCATCTGCCTCTACAAGACCATCATACAGGTTCGTAAGTACATTCGTATCGCTCATCAGCTGAGACTGTAAAATGTTCCAAGTCTCAATTTCTCTTGTCTGAACCTCGTAATCATACAGATCCTTGATCTCGTCAGCCATTACCGGCGCTGCTGATACGGCAGCCATTGCAACTGCTGTAAGGACAGCTGCTGCTTTTCTCGTCTTTCTCATACTTCTTTTCTCCTTTTGATGATATGACTTAGCCGCTCTTCTTAATGTCATTGCCTATTGATGCCAAAATACCTTTATGAAGAGTGCTCATGCTGCAGGTATAAAAACATTCTATGTCGTTAGCACTTTAAATCAGCATAGTGTTTTCTTAAAAAAAATTTTCTCACCGCAAAACCACATGAAGTGAGGTACCTGTTTGACGCATACTGCTACTATAAACCTATTATGCTCATTCGTCAATCTCAAAATTTAGTATATTTTGTAACTATTCAGAGCCATGCAAAATTGCTTTCTGTGAATGCTTGCATTCAGACAGAATAGCAATTTTATATGGCGAGGTAACCACATGAGCAAAATAGAAGCATCGAAGATGCAATTTTGCGAATGGGGTTCTGAATAGTTACTATTTAATCGCAGTGTGTCATGATCTTTATAATTTCTTCGTCTGTACCATTCATTCCTTCCGCACCAATTCGACAGATATTACGAATAGTATTCTCAACACCCTTACTTACAATTCCATCCTCACCATAGAACTGCTGGCCATGGCGATACATTTCATATCCTAAAATTCCAGCATCCACAGAAGATGCAATCTTTGCTGCACATGATGGCTTTGCACCATCACAGATAATACCAGATGTAATTGCAATAGAATTTACAAGTGTGTGAGCCACCTCATCGATGCCGCCGCCAAGCAAAAATGCAATTGCACAGCCTGCTGCACATCCGGCACTTACTGCTCCGCAAAATGCAGACAATGGTCCAATTCCTGTCTTGATGTGAATTGCAATAAGATTTGATACTAAAAGTGCACGAAGCAGCTCTTCATCACTCTTATGATATTCCTTTGCGTAAATGATAACAGGAACTGATACGGTAATTCCCTGGTTTCCGCTTCCAGAATTGATTACAACAGGAAGCTCGCAGCCGCTCATACGTGCATCGGAGCCTGCTGCTGCATATGCTCTTGCTTTTGTACGCACATCTTCACCATATGTATCAAGCAGAACGCTTCCCACATTTGCACCCCAGTTTTCTTTTACACCAGCCTGTGCAATATTATAGTTATACTCAATCTGTCTGTTTAACAAATCACTTACTGTGCTTAGATCTGCAGTCTTCGCATACTCTACAATTCCATCAATGCTCAGACGGCTTCTGTCAGCACGCTGCTCTGCTGCAGCTGCCTGATTTGCTGCCAGTTTCTGTGCGCACTCACAGTCATCCTGCTCATTTAGCATAACCTCGCCATTATGCGCAATATACACAATATCAGTATGATGCTTTGATACACGCACAACTGCACTATTTTCCTCGGCCTTTACTGTTACGCGAATATCAAGCTTATCACCATCCTCCATTGCCTTTACGCTAAATGGAACATTCTTTAAATACTCAGCGATTTCCTTTTGTTCTTCTGGTGTTACCTTTGCGATAACCTCAAGACATGCTTTTGAATCTCCTGCCACGATTCCAGCTGCCGCTGCCGCTGGGATTCCCTTCATGCCGCCTGTATTCGGTACGATAACACTCTTTACATTCTTGATAATATTGCCGCTTGCCTCAATGATAACTTCTGTAGGCATCTGACCTAATACTTCTCTTGCCTTTGCGGCACAGTATGCCAGCGCAATCGGCTCTGTACATCCAAACGCTGGTGTCAGTTCTTCGCGCAGAATCTGCGCATATGTCTTGTGATCTTCTCTTGTAAGCATTACAATTTTTCTCCATTTTTCTTTATGATCCGTGCCTCGCACTATTATTCATGATATCAATTATAGCGTTTTTTGTAAAGGTTTTGCCAAATTTTCTCTCATTGATTTTTCGTTTTTTGTAATTTTACATCGCATTTTGCGAAAAACTATGTTATCATAGAATATATCTCTTACAGACAGGACTGACAGCTATGGAACAACACACTAAAAAGCACGCACGACACTCTTTTTATCATTTAAAAAATGCCTTGGGCGGCTTAAAAATTGCTATGCGCGGTGCCTTTTTAAATATAAAAAGTATGCTCACGCTTCAAATTATTTACTCTATATTTTACACCCTGATTGAATACTCACTCTTTCAGCTTCTTTTAAGTATTGCATTAAAAATCGACGGCTACAGTTTTTTAAATTCCGCCAATATCGGACGCTTTCTGATCACACCTCCGGCAATCGCAATGCTTCTGATTTTATTTTTGACTGCATGTATGCTGACTTATCTTAATGCATGCATTCTTCTTGGCGGCTTTCAGGCTTCTTTGGCAAGACAGAAGCTTCGCATGAAGGATATTTTTCTACATGGCTGCGCAAAAGGCTTTCAAAGATTTCACTTTAAACAGCTGTATGTCGCTCTGCCTTTATTTGCCTACCAGATTTTAATCAACCTATTCTTTTTCTATGAAATCTGTTTTCGCATAAATCCTTACAGCACCTTTTTGCCGATGCTTTTTTCAAAACTTATTTACTGCATTCCGATCATCACTTTTCTTATATTTATTGGAATTTTTGCAGTTCGTGAGTTTTTCTGTGCCTGCTACTGGTATCTTGGCGATTTCGGCCTGAAAAATGCAAAAAAAGCAAGTGTTCCTCTCGTTAAGAAAAATCTTCGTGCTGTACTAAGCGACATAGTTCTTTTAAATCTGCTCGTCGTTGTCCTTTGGTTTATTCTTCGTTTGCTGTGTCAGATTATAATTGTTGTCGTCGTCAATTTTTTTGCGCCAGCCGACTTAAAGGTTGCAATGGTTCTTAGTTTTAACAATACGCTTTCCATCGCACTCATCTGGTTTGTCACCTGCATAGGTGTTTTCTTAAATGCAGCAATGATGACACATCTGTTTTACCGTTTTTCCGGCAATGATGTTATTTTGGAATTTCATCTTAGCTATGCTCCAGACACACCGCTTCGCCGTATCTTTCGTGCCTGTGGTCTTGTGGCTGCCGGTGTTGGTGTTTTTTGCTTTTTATACTATGGTATCTATAACGGTGCCCTTCTTGCTGAGCGTCCGCTAAGCCCTGTTCAGATTTACTGTCACAGAGGACTTTCTTCAGAAGCACCTGAAAACTCACTTGAAGCCATTGATCTTGCAATCTCCTCCCTCTCTGACGGTGTTGAGATTGACGTTCAGGAAACAAAAGACGGTGTGGTTATAGTTTGTCACGATTCTTCACTTAAACGTATCGCTGGAAAAAAGATCAACATTGCAGATGTTACCTATGAAGAATTAAAGCAATATGATATCAGCTATTATTTTTCAAAAGACCATGAATTTACCTATATACCTACACTAGAAGAAGTCATGTCTCTTGTAAAAGGACGCGCGCACCTTTTAATTGAATTAAAAAGAAATTCTGCCAGTGCAGATCTTGCTGCGAAAGTTGTAGGCTTAATTGAACAATATGAAATGGAATATCAGTGTTCCATCCAGTCAGCTGACTATGCGTATCTTCGTCAGGTAAATGAGTTAAATCCTGATCTTACGCTCGGCTATATTCTTACTACAGCTATCGGCAACTATTATAAAAATGACATGATTGACTTTTTCTGTGTGCGTTCTATGTTTGTAAATAATACAACTGTTGCAAAAGCCCATGCACAAGGCAAGGCTGTCTATGCCTGGACCATCAACACAAGAGCAGAGGCAGAGCGCATGAAAAACGCCCAGGTGGATGTCATTATAACAGACTATCCAGCCAAGGCGCGTGAAGTAATTTACCGCGATGAGAGATCCTCATACAGTATTATAAAATTGCTAAGACTAATGCTCTGATACTTATAATTTCACTCTGCTGTCAATATGCGCTGCCTTTCGATACAGCGCTTCATAATATGCTTCTTTTTCGGGTGCACTGCTCTCAAAGCAGATGTGCCCTTTTTCTTGATCTGTACAGAGATTTTTCGCAGCCAGCAGACATTTTGCCTGTCTGGCTGTTCCCTCTCCTCCATCATAAATGCGAACTGATTCACCAACAACCTTTCCAATCGCAGCCTTTACAAGCGGAAAATGTGTACAGCCAAGAACTACTGCCTTAACACCTTCCTGTAAACAAGGTTTTAATACATCCTTTAAATATCCTTCAAGCTCAGGACCTTCTAAAATTCCTTTCTCCACATATTCCACCAAATCCGGACACGGAACAGGAATAATTGTCGCCAAGTTCTCATAACGCTTCACAAGCTGTTTAAATTTTTCTTCATGAAGTGTCAGCGGAGTTGCCATAACAGCCACCTTTTCTCCTCGGTGATTTTGGGCTGCCGGCTTTACGGCAGGCTCTATTCCTACAAGCGGCAAATCTGGATACATGCCGCGCATGATTTTGCATGCTGCACTTGTCGCCGTATTGCAGGCAATAATAATTTCCTTTACACCGCGCTCTAAAAGATGCTCAGCACAGGCATATGTAAGCTGGCGCACTTCTTCAAGCGGCTTTACGCCGTAAGGTGCATTTAGTGAGTCCCCATAATAAATAAAATCTTCCTCTGGCATCAGTCGTACTAGCTCCTTTAATACACTAAGTCCGCCTGCACCAGAATCAAATACGCCGATTGGCTGTCTTTTCTTTTCCATATCTACACACTTCAATCCTTTTCCATGTCAGCATTTCTTTTTTTGCAGCTATTTAAAGCTATGCGAATTTGCATGCTGTGAATAACTGCCATTTTTGTATTTATGCTTACAGTATACCGCGAAAATCCCATCATGTATAGAAGATTTTCACAATGTTAATTTTTTATAAAATTTCTGATTGACAAATCGCGCTTCGACTTCTATAATCATTTTCAAGCAAAGGCGCTGACACATTCGTATGGAAGTCAGCGCCTTTTCTCATATCCGCAGCACAAAGCCGTGCACGCCGAAGGATCCCGGTGTGCGCGGCTTTGTACTGTTAAAAAAGGAGGAAATGTCCTATGGAAGAAATTTTAAGTACGGTTCAAAGTGAAGTCTTTGGTGTCTGGTTTTTAATTGGAGCTGCACTCGTATTCTGGATGCAGGCTGGTTTTGCAATGGTTGAGGCTGGTTTTACCAGAGCAAAAAATACAGGAAATATCCTGATGAAGAATCTGATGGATTTTTGTATTGGTACTGTTATGTTTATCCTGATCGGTTTTGGTCTGTTTCTAGGAGAAGATCTTGTTGGTCTTATCGGAAAGCCGGGGTTTGACATTTTTACAGATTATGCAAATTTTGACTGGTCCAATTTCGTATTTAACCTTGTGTTCTGTGCAACTACTGCTACCATCGTATCTGGTGCTATGGCTGAAAGAACAAGATTCCTTTCCTACTGTGTCTACTCAGCAGTAATCTCTGCTGTGATCTACCCGATTGAGGCACACTGGACATGGGGCGGCGGCTGGCTTGCACAGATCGGCTTCCATGATTTTGCCGGTTCAAACTGTATTCACATGGTTGGTGGTATCTGTGCACTTATTGGTGCAGCAATATTAGGACCTCGTATTGGAAAGTTTGTAAAGGATTCAAACGGCAAAATCACAAAGGTAAATGCCTTCCCTGGTCACAATCTTCCACTTGGCTGTCTTGGTGTTTTCATTCTTTGGCTTGGCTGGTATGGATTTAATGGTGCCGCAGCAACTAGCGTTGAGGAGCTTGGATCCATTTTCGTTACTACAACAATTGCACCATCTATCGCAACTGTAGTCTGTATGATCTTTACATGGGTAAAGTACGGAAAGCCTGATGTTTCCATGTGTCTGAATGCTTCTTTAGCTGGCCTTGTTGCTGTAACTGCCGGCTGTGACGTTGTAGATGCATTTGGTTCTATCGTGATAGGTGCTGTTTCTGGTTTGCTTGTTGTATTTGGTGTATGGTTCTGTGATAATAAGATTCACGTTGATGATCCAGTTGGTGCCGTAGCTGTTCATATGATGAATGGTATCTGGGGTACAATTGCAGTTGGACTTTTTGCTACAAAGAGTGCTCCGGCTTTTGCAAGAGGATATGGCGATGGCGTTACATATGGTGCAAACCAGATCGCTGGCGCTGGTCTTTTCTATGGCGGCGGCTTCTCACAGCTTGGCTTACAGCTTCTTGGTATGCTTTGTACCGCAGCTTTCACTGCTGTTACTATCACGATTACATTCCTTGTTATCAAAGCAATCTTTGGTCTTCGTGTTTCCGAGGAAGAAGAAATCATTGGTCTTGATGCAACTGAGCATGGTCTTCCATCTGCTTATTCTGGATTCTCAATCATGGATATCGACAACACAATGACAATGGAGCAAAATGCAAATACAAACCTTGGTGTCGAAGAATATGACCGCGCTTCTGCTGCACAGAAGGCTGCCGCTGTTAAGGTCGTTAAAGCTCCAGATGTTTCACCAAGCGGCATCTATAAGGTTGTCATCATTGCAAAGCTCTCTCGTTATGATAAGCTTAGAAAGGCTATGAATGACATAGGTGTAACTGGAATGACCGTTACTCAGGTAATGGGCTGCGGCATTCAGAAGGGTGCCGGCGAAAAGTACCGTGGTGTTGAGCTTGATGCTACTCTTCTTCCAAAAGTTAAGGTTGAAGTAGTTGTCAGCAGTATCCCAGTTGATACAGTAATCGCAGCTGCAAAGAAGACACTCTACACCGGTCATATCGGTGACGGCAAGATCTTCGTATACAACGTAGACCGCGTTGTAAAGGTTCGCACCGGCGAAGAAAATTTTGCAGCATTACAGGATGTTGAATAATTTATATCTTCTCATAAAAAGTGCCCGCAGTCTCATTCTACTGCAGGCACTTTTTTATTACTTACACCTTTTGTAGATAATTGGATCATCATATCCAAATGTTCTCTTACCGTTTATTTCCATACTTTCTGATACTTCCAGACATTCCTCAGAAAAACGTTCCCATAACTTAAACTTCATCACTGGTGTAAACTGGCTTGTACTGCCTCCCTCCCAAACATGATCCTTTTCATGATAAAGTGCCGGTGTAAACTTTTCTGATTTTTTAAGCTCACTATATTCCACTGGCTGCATTGAATCATAGGAAAACGTACTCTTATTTTCTCCATTTGGTATCTCATATGATGAAAGCAAAATTCCGTCCTGTTCTTCTGTAATCAAAAACAGATGCGGTGACGCATGTTTATTTTTGTTTGTTTCATAATAGCTTTCTTCAACTATAAAGATCCCCTTAAAGTCAACAGGAATATTTTTTATCTTATCGTTACAGATAGTATTAACATGCTTAGCATACGGATAAATCGTTCCAGCTTCCTTCATAGCTTCAAACTGTTCCTTATTATCAAAATGTCCTGTCATCAATTTTACAAATTCTTCTATTTTTGACATATGCTTCCTCCATTTTTCTCCATTTTTATTTACAGCTTTTATGCACTCTTCCGCGTTATTATATATCTTTTTAAAGATCTGCTTAAACAATGTAATTTCATCTGCTGTAAGCCCATTAAGCATATCTTTTGCAAACTGCTGTTGTACGCGGATGCCATCTTTTATTATATCATCTGCCGAATCCAAAATATAAATTTCAACACGTTTTTTATTATCTTTATCTATCCTTCTTTCAATCAGCCCTTTCTCCTCAAGTACCTTAAGTGACGTAGATACATGAGATTTTGTTGACTTTCTGTATCTGACGATATCTGCTGCCGTGTTATGCTGTGGATTATTATATAGAAACATCAGTATATCATACTCCATCTGCCTAAGCTGATATTTTTCACATACGGATGACATCAGAATCTCATAATAACGTGTAATTCCTCTATGCTCATCACAAAAATACATGTATGCCCTCCTTCTGTAGTTCTATTTTGAACGATTATAGTGTTTTTTTCTCTTCTTGTCAATAAAAACATAACCACTTTTTCGTTTGCTCATCCTGTTTTGTGTGGTATACTATTGGCAGCGAATTTGATCGCCAAAATAATTTTAGAAAGGTATTTATAATAATATGATCAAACTAATTCAAAATATTGACATTTATGCACCAGAGCATCTTGGAAAAAAGGATGTACTTATCATTCACGATAAAATTGTAAAAATTGCAGATGCAGGCAGTCTATCAATTCCTTCATATTTTCCAGAGTCTGAGCAAATTGATGGAACAAATCTGATCCTCACACCTGGTTTTATTGACTGTCATGTTCATGTACTCGGAGGAGGCGGAGAGGGCGGTTTTGCCAATCGTACACCAGAGGCTACCATGGAAGGGCTCACCAAATTCGGCGTGACAACTGTTGTTGGCTGTCTTGGCACTGATGGAATAGGACGTGATATGTGTGCACTTGTCGCCAAAACAAAGGGACTAAACGAGCAGGGAATATCTGCTTACTGCTACACTGGAAGTTATCAGGTTCCTGTTCGCACGCTGACTGACAGCATCCCAAAGGATATTATGATGATTCAGGAAATCATTGGAACAGGAGAAATCGCCATTTCAGACCATCGTTCCTCCCAGCCAACCTTTGAAGAATTTACCCGTGTTGCAGCCGATACAAGACTCGGCGGAGTACTTTCTGGAAAAGCTGGAATCATTAACGTTCATCTCGGTGATGGCTCACGAGGCATGGAGTTAATCAACCGTGTAATTGATGAGACAGAAATTCCTGCATCACAGTTTCTTCCTACTCACGTAAACCGAAACGAGGCACTTTTTTGCCAAGCCATCGAATATGCATTAAAGGGCGGTGCCGTTGACTTTACAGGAAACGAAGATATCGACTACTGGGAGACTATCTGCGATGAGGTGCGCGTATGCAAAGGAATAAAGCGTATGCTAAATGCAGGTGTCAATCCAAACCGTATCACAATCTCCTCCGATGGACAGGGAAGCCTGCCAATCTACAATAAAAAAGGTGAATTTCAGGGAATGGGAGTCGGTCAGTCCAGCTGCCTGTTAAAGGAAGTAAAGGAATGCGTATCCATGGAAAACATTCCACTAGAAACCGCACTCTCCACAATCACCTCCAACCCTGCCGACATTCTTCATTTAAATAAGAAAGGAAGAGTTCAGGAAGGATACGATGCTGATCTTTGTATCTTAGACAAGAACTTGCAGCTTATCAAAGTCATTGCAAGAGGAAAGTCAGTCTAGTGAACTACTCCCCACCTTCGCGCTGCACGCGCTTAGAGGAGGGAGCTTCGATCCGAAGATCTCTTGTTTCTCGCTTACGAGGAGTCAAATTTACAGGACGATTTCTGACCGTCCAAACCTTACAAACAATTCTGTGCAGCGAGCTAACCCCGGCGTCCCAACCGGTTTTGTGCAAAGTGATTCTATATAGTCAATATATATTATCAGAATGCTGCGTTTAGCAGCATTCTTTTTGCCTCTTTTACTATATTCTGAGCTGCCTGCTGATCACGATCCATAGTGTGACCACACTTAGGGCAGAGATAGATTCGATCCGACAGTCTCAGCTCCTTATGGATATGACCGCAGTGGCTGCAGGTCTTGCTGGAAGGAAACCAGCGGTCAACCTTTACAAGCTGCTTCCCTTTCCGCTTTGCTTTATATGACAGCATATCCGTAAACATTCCCCAACCATTATCGGAAGCGGATTTACCAAATCTGAGTGATCTTTTGATTGCAGACATATCCAGATCCTCTATTGCAATCAGATCATACCGATCCGTCAGGGCACATGACAGCTTATGCAATACATCGTTACGCAGATGCTTGGCTTTCGCATGCTGCTTTGCGAGTTTGATTCGCTGCTTTTCATAGTTTTTTTGAACCTTTCTCTTTTCGGGAAAGCTTTCTTTGTTCCCGTTTGATTTTGGACTCCATTGTTCGATACGGCTTCGGGAAATCCGGTGTATTGCCGTTACTGTCTACATACAGCTTTGGCAGCGACATATCCAATCCGATTGCATTGTCTGTATCGAGGTCTCTTGTGAGTTCCTGCTTTGGATACTCCATCAAAATGGAATAGTATCGCTTTCCATCCGACTCCATTGTTACGGTAACGGATTTTAGTTTTCCGTCCGGCCGGATGGAGCGATGCAGCCGAAGCTGAACTGGATCTTTATGCTTTGGCAACTTCAAAAGGCCTGAAACTGGATCAAGCGAAATGTTACAGCAGATGCTGCCATCCTTTTTCTTTAAATAGACTGCATTTGTTGTATAAGACTTTTTTGCGAATTTTCTGGATTTGAAGTTCGGATAGCGGGCAGTCTTTTTGAAAAAGCGGCTGAATGCAGAATCCAGATTTAACTGTACATTTGCCAGTGCAAGAGAATCCACTTCATTTAGCCAGATGCATTCATCCAGATCTTTGTAATCAGCAGGCGTATTCGCCGGTACTTCTCCGATCTCGGAATAAAGTGTGTTGTGATCCCCCAGCATTCGATTCCAGAGATAGCGGCAGCATCCAAATGTCTTATCTTCCTGAGCCGCATCCTGTTTTGACGGTATTCCATAGAACCGGTATGCCATTTGTTCACATTTCCCATTACTCGTTTTCTTCCTCATGCGGCTCCTTTCCGGCGTTTCGGCCTTTTTTCTCCTTCATTCCCTGGCTTTCTATATACTTACGAATTACTTCAATCGGTGCGCCTCCGGTTGTCAGCAGACAAAAGCTCTGACTCCAGAAGTTTTCCTTCCACAGCTTCTCCCGTATTTGCGGATATTCCTTTTTCAGCAATCGGCTGCTTGCGCTCTTATAAGCATTTATGAAGCGGCTAATCTGTGTGTTGGGATGTGCACGAAACAGGATATGAACGTGATCCACATCATGGTTCCACTCAACCAATGTAATGTGGTAATTCTCACCAATGTACACAAAGATCTCTTTTGCCCGTGCAGAAATCGCATCGTCAAAGACCTTTTTGCGGTATTTTGTTACTAATACAAGATGATAATTCAGCAAGAACACTGAATGCATGTTTCTGTCTAATTCCATTGTAATCACCTGCTTTTATATACTATCGACTGACTTTATTTTACCATAAAATAAGCAGAATGTCAATAAAAAAAGGCAATTCATCCCACCACTTTAGAAGTGGGGGACTTCTTGCCTGACAATGTTAAATTCTTTTTTTGATTTTTCTCATTTTCTTGTTCCTTTATTTCATTTGATATGGTAAACTATCCCTTGCGCATTTCATCTGGATGTTTGATCGGTTCTCTGGCAATTGCAAAAATTGAGTGGTCCAACTGGATTAAATTCATGTGGAAATTCCTCGGTATTTTGATGATTGGTGCAATCATAACTATTCTGATTGCCGTTGGAATTGGTTTCTAAAACAATCAAAAAAGCGTATCCGCCAGTTTATCCTGGAAGGTACGCTTTTTCTTATCTGATTTTGATTTTACTTATCTTTTTTCAGAATCATTATATACAATTGTACTCTTTTGTTCTTATCGAACCTTCTTCAGCCACATATAGCCATATGCCGGAATATTGACTCCAGCTGCCTCCATTAATGTTCCAGTTAAAAGATCACAGTACAGACCGTCTCTCTCATTGATCCAAGCCGTCTTATCAAATTCACTAAAGTTAAATAAGCCATATATCTTATCGCCATCATAATAACGTCCGATACAAAGAATGCTCTTATCCCATGTTTCAACAGTCCATGTATCCGCATTGCTCATAAATGCCTTCTCAGATTTACGAAGCTTCTCAAGCTGATTAAGCTTTGAAGAAATCTGACCTGGAATAGTAGATTGATCACTGCTCTTTGCTGCCTCTTCCCAATTCATTGCACCACGGTGAACATAACGTGAATCTGGTGCCTTATCAGGATCATCCCTATAAGCATAATCATTTAACTGGCCAATTTCATCTCCACTATAAAGCACAGGGATTCCAGACTGCATAAACATATATGCATGAAGCATTACATCCATTCGAATGGCCTTCTCAAGTGCCTCTTTATCGTGCTGATAGCTTGCCTTTTCAATACCGCACATTGAAGCAGTTGTTCCACAAAATCTTGCATCACCAGTCACCGGATCCTCATTATAGAGAACACCGCGGCTGTTGCTGTAACCGGCATAGCCTCTAAAATAATCATTCAAATACTGCTTATGCGCACGCTCCTGAATGCCTTCCTGCTGCAAAGTTGCAAAATCAAGTCCCCAGCCAATATCATCATGGCAGCGCAGATAATTTAAGAAAACATAGTCCTTTGGAAGACGATTTACAATATCAAGCTGCTTCTTTAACAGACTGACATCTCTTGTTGCTACAGTATGCCATGTGGTAGCCATTGTTGTTACATTATACAGCATATGACACTCTGGCTTTTCTACAGTTCCAAAGTATGGAACAACCTTTTCCGGCTCCATTACTACCTCACCCAAAAGCAAAATGCCAGGGCAGACAAGTTCTCCGATCAGTCTCATCATACGCACAATTGTATGTACCTGCGGCAGATTTCGGCATGTCGTATGGAGTTCCTTCCATATATATGGCACTGCATCAATTCGAATGATATCAATTCCCTTGTTTGCCAGATAGAGGAAATTATACATCATTTCATTGAATACTCTTGGATTTTTGTAATTGAGATCCCACTGATAAGGATAAAATGTCGTCATTACATAGTGACCAATTTCTGGAAGCCATGTAAAGTTGCCAGGTGCAGTCGTCGGGAATACCTGCGGAACTGTCTTTTCATATTCAGATGGAATAACCGCATTATCAAAAAAGAAATAGCGGCTCATATATTCTCCATCTCCCTGACGTGCCTTCTTTGCCCATTCATGATCCTCTGAAGTGTGGTTCATAACAAAATCCATACACACACTGATTCCCTTCTCATGGCAGGCATTAGTCAAATTCTCAAGGTCTTCCATGGAACCTAAATTTTCCTGAACCTTTCTAAAATCAGCTACTGCATAACCTCCATCTGAGCGTCCTTTTGGTGTATCAAGAAATGGCATCAAGTGAATATAATTAACATTATTCTTTTCCAGATAATCCAGCTTTCCCTGTACACCCTTCATGTTGCCAGCAAAATTGTCAATATAAAACATCATGCCAAGCATATCATTTTTTTTGTACCAATTAGGATCAGCTTCACGCTTTTTATCAAGCGTCTTTAACTTCTCACTTCTCTCCTTATAAAATGCGTACAAATGCTCGCACAGCTCTGCAAACATTTCATCATTTCCATATAATTGCATATAAAGATCATGAAGCTCATCCTTCTTTTGCTCAAAGCGTTCCTTATACATTGTTTCCATATTATTTGTTAAAGTTTGAGCACCTGCGCTCTCACTTATCTCCTTTTCTCATCGTTAAAAAGAAATGGGGTCCAAAACAAACTGTATTTTGGACCCCTTATAAATAAACACTAAATTATCCCTTTACTGCACCGGAGGTAACGCCCTCAACAATGTAGCGCTGCAAGAACAGATATAAAATCAAAATCGGCAGCATCGCTAACAGCAGAGCAGCCATTACCAGGCCCATATCCGTAGAGTAAGTTCCATAAAACGCCTGTGTTGCAATTGGAAGTGTATAAAGCTCCTTACGACCAAGTACAAGGCTCGGAAGAAGATAATCGTTCCAGAATGCCATTGCATCAATAATTGCTACAGTTGCAATCGTTGGCTTTAACAGTGGAAATACGATTTTCCAGTATGTCTGCCAGTTGCTGCAGCCATCCAAAAATGCCGCTTCCTCAAGCTCTAACGGAATATTCGTATGAATTGCTCCATGGAACATGAATGTTGCCATTGAAAGTGAAAATCCGATATGCATAAGGATTAAGGTCACACGGCTATTTAAAACTCCAAAGATACCACCATATAATGATACTAACGGAATCATCAAAACCTGGAATGGAATTACCATAGATGCAATCATTAATGTAAACAGAAGCTTACATGCCTTCCAATTGTTTCTTACAATTACAAATGCGGTCATTGCAGACAAAAGAATAGTTCCAATTGTTGCTGAAATTGTGATGATCAGTGAGTTGGTAAAAGATGTTGTAAAATTCATCTTCTTCATCGCATCAGAGAAGTTTGTTACAATAAATCCATGAGAACCAACTAGTGCCATCGGGTCAGACATAATGTCACCCTTTGTCTTAAATGCATTAATAATAACGAGAATAAACGGAAAGATAAACATCAGAAACAGGAGGATTAAAACAACCATTATAATGGCATGGCTAATTTTCTTTTTCTGTGCCGCTTTTTTATTTTCTTCCATTATGCTGCCACCTCCCCTTTCTTACCAATATAAACCTGTGTCACACCTACAATTGCGCAGACGATAAACAGTACAAGTGCCTCAGCCTGTCCAAGACCATAATTCTTATAAGTAAATGCCTGATTGTATACATGCATTGCTGCCATTACAGAAGAATTGAATGGCTCACCCTTTGTCAAAGACAGGTTTACATCATATACCATGAAGCATCTGGTAATTGTAAGGAACAAGCACTGTACAAATGAAGCTCTCATAAGTGGGATGATAATATTAACTGTTGCCTGAAAACTAGTACATCCATCAATCTGAGCAGCTTCCTTTAAGCTCTTCGGTACACTCATAAATCCGGCAACATAAATTAACATCATGTAACCGGCATACTGCCATACAGAAACAATAATCAAACATGCCATTGCACCGCTCGGTGTTGCCAGCCAAGAATTTGAAAGCGCACCAATAGAAACTGCCTTTCCAATTGATACAAATGCTCTGTTAAAAACAAACTTCCATACATAACCAAGAACAATACCACCGATCAGGTTTGGAATAAAGAAGCCCGCACGGAAGAAGTTCTGTCCTTTAATACCGCTAGTCAGCAAATATGCCAGGAAAAATGCAACCACATTTACCAGAACAACAGAAATAACAGAATATATAACTGTTCTTCCAAGTGCCTGCCAGTAGGCAATATCTTTAAACGTTGCAATATAATTTGCAAAACCGACAAACTGCTTATCCTTTGAAATACCATCCCAGCTTGTAAAGGTCAAATATAAACCGTAGATAAACGGAATAATTACTACTGCAGCAAACAGTACAGTGGAGATACCAGCGAACATTATGTACTGCTTTACTTTATATTTTGTCGTGTTTCTATCCATGATCACGATCCCCTTCCCTGTATTCGTTTTATCATCAAGAAAATTATGAGACTGTCCGCTGCCTGTCATCGGCGGACAGCCTCTATAGGGGTAATGTCTTCCTTCCTATTATATTATAAGGAAGCATCATCTATCAAATGTTTGATATTATCAGTGCTCTACAACGTCTGTTGACTTCCAGTAATCCTCAATCTCAGTTGCAAACTCTGCACGATCCATCTGTCCTGCAAGATACTTCTGGAAGATTGCACCACACAGAGAGATGTGATCATCTGGCATGTAGTTGTAGTTATCAATCATAGCACCCTCATCTGCATACTTCTTAACAGACTTTCCAAGAGGATCTGCTACTTCATTCTCATTATTGGTGAATGCAGGAACAAGTGCACAGTCTTCTGTGATGAACTTCTGACCTTCTTCAGAATCTGCAAGCCACTCTAAGAAATCTAGTGCTGCCTGACGCTGCTCATCTGTTGTAGTATCAGAAGAATCAATCATAAAATACTTAGAACCGCCGCCTACAAGCTTCTCGTTAGTGCCGTCATCTGTGTTCTGCGGAATTGGCATCATACCCATGTTCTCAGTGTAATCATATGCGTTGATTACGGACCAATCCCAGTTACCACCGTACATAAAGGCGATTTCTCCCTCAGCTAACATCATCTCAGTTACTTCACGCTCAGCTGCGATTGCAGAATCCTTTGCGTAGTTGTTCTCCTTCATTACATCAAAGAAATCCATCAGAGAATTGAATTTCTCATTATTAATCAGATCTGCTTCACCCTCATGAAGCTTTGTAATAAACTCCTCTACATCCGGCTGCTCCTCTGATACCTGTGACAGAAAGTGACCTCCTAAAGACCAATCCTCCTTCATGATACCAGTAGGCGTCTCCATACCGCCTTCCTTTAACTGCTCAATCAGTTCCTTAAAGGAATCAAGTGTCTTGTAATCTTCTGGGTTAAATGTTTCACCAGTAATTGCTTCGATCGCATCTGCATTGTAAATCAGTCCACGAGCCTCAACACTCATAGGGAAACCATTGATCTGATCATCAATTCCGATTGCATAGTTAGTATTCTTTACCCACTCCTGATCACTCATATCAATTGCATGATCTTTTGCCAGTGAGTAGATATCCTTTGCATCTACCATTGCTAATGTATATGGATCTCCAGATGAATACTTGGTAGCCAGATGAGCTGATACTGTATCATTTGTGTAGTAAACCTCAACATTGATTCCATTATCCTCAGCATACTTTTCTGCCATCTCTTCAAACTGGCTCTGAATCTCCATCTTGGAATTGAAAATGGTGATGCTTACCTTATCATCTGCCATTGCCGGAACTGCTGTTGCTGCCATTGCTGCTGCAAGTGTGATTGCAAGTGTTGCTTTTCTTCTCATTTTTTATTCCTCCTATTTTGTGCCACTATCTCGTATGTGGGCATTTCTTTGTTTGTGTCTTCATTCTAGCACTGCACTTTTAACATGTCAAGCGGTTATCATAATTTTTCTTTTATTAAAATATTTTTTGTTAGAATTATATGATTATGCCTCTTTTGTTTTGTGCATTATGTCAATTATGTTTTTTTTGAATTTTATTTAATGTTCAATGAAATAAGTTAATTACGCTATTTTTTCAAAAAACTTTTTAAATTGTTTATCGCAACCGCTTGCGATATTCTTTCTTGTGACGACTTGTGTACATATCTAATATTCACAAAAAAAAGAGTTATGCATGCAAGTACTCTACTCACTATGTAATAACTCTTTTTCGATATGTTTGTATAAAATTGCTATATTAGATTATATTGGTAAGAAACAGCTCGCTCGCGCCTATCATGCGCAAAACCGCCCTATCGGGCTTAATCACTGCTTCGCAGCTGTTAACTCAAGTCGTTCCGCGCTCAACAAGCGTTACCGGAAATACCGTTCTTGAAGGCACCACCTTGCCAGCATCTATCATCGCAATGTCCGAAATTGCCTGCTCTGCCATCTGCTCTACCGGCTGATGAATTGTTGTCAGACCAGGTGTCGTAAATTGAGCAATATTAACATCATCAAATCCCACAATTTTCATATTCTGAGGAACCCTAATTGACAAGTCGCGGCAAGCCTGAAGCACATATGCACCGATAATATCAGAGCTTGCAAATACTCCATCTACATCTGGATTTTTTTCAAGCTTGTTTCTCACAAAGCTATAGTACTCCAGCGTATCAAATTGTTCTTTATCTGTCACCATCACCATATGCTCTACATGATACTTCTCGCATGTATCTTTAAAGCCCACTTCTCTATAATCGCCTGGCATAGCAATACTATCACCGGCACTTCTTCCGCCAATATACATAAGTTTTTTGCAACCCTTTTCAATTAATAGCTCCGTTGCAAGTACACCACCCTGATAGTTGTCACATTCAATACCTGATGTTGCCTGATCAATGGGTCTCTCTAATGTAATTAATGGGAAATCAAGTCCTGTAAATTTTTCTGTGCCAAAGCAGCCGCTACACAACACTACTCCTGCCACTCTTGCGCTTTTGCACATTTCAATGCATTCTTCCTCGCGTTCTTCTTTATTTTTAGAAACAAATACAGTTGTGCGATATCCACGCTTAGAAGCCTCTTTTTCCAGCCGACCCAGAACCTTTGCAAAATAAGGATGCTCAATCTGCGGTAAAATAATTCCTATTGTATTATTCTTCTGCTTTGAAAGTGAACGTGCCATTTCATTTGGCTGGTAATTCAACTCTTTCATTACCTGATACACTTTCTCTCTTGTTTTATCACTTATATAGCCTCTATTATTCAAAACTCTGGAAACAGTTCCTACTGTCAGTCCGGAAGCCTTCGCCACATCCTTTAGCGTCGCCATACTTCTCTCCTTCCTTCTTTTTCTTAGCTGTTTCGAAAAAATATTTTATCTTATCACTCATGTGAGTATAAAGCATTTACTTTTATTTTTCAAGTCTATTTTTCTTCGACAGATCCATTGGGGATAACTCTGGGGATAACTTGGGGATAACTTTATTTAATACTGCATAGTTTGCATGTGGTACTGCATATTTTGCAGTGTGTACTGCGTATTTTGCATGTGGTACTGTATATTTTGCAGGTTGTACTGCACACTTTGCAGTTGGTAACACCTTTTTGGGGATAACTCTGGGGATAACTTGGGGATAACTTTGTTTGGTACTGCATATTTTGCATTGGGTACTGCGTATTTTGCAGTTGGTACTGCATATTTTGCATATGTCACTGCAAAATATGCAGTACCTTTAAATAAGCTATTGTTTTTCTCCTACCATTATGGTATACTCAAGCCAATATAAAAATTACAAATTTAGGAAAGGAGAAGAGATCATGACTGGGGGAAGATCGGCTAACCAGTATCATGTACTACTTTAACCATGAACGACAAAGTACAGATTAAAAACTGCCGCCCATTCACGATGATCCACAATGATTTTTTGGATTATGAAGGATTAAATTCAAAAGAGAAATTGGTCATGATCACATTGATGCGGTATGATGGAACTGCATTTCCATCCATTCCTAAATTATCGAAAAAAATCGGTCTGTCTGAGCGCACTGTCCGATATGCACTTAAATCATTAGAAGAAAAAAATTTTATTTCCAGACACCCACGCTATACAGCTGACGGTGCACGAATGAGTAACTCCTATACTATTACTGATGATCCTGACATTTGGAAATCAGAAACATCTGATGAACTTTCAGAAGAGATTTCAAAACAAGAACTTGAAGAAATGGCAGAATTGCTTCGAGCTGCAGGTTATACAATACAAAGTCCAACAGAACAGACTGTTTCTAATTCACAGGCCGCTTCACAAGAACAGCTATCGCTTTCAGATACATCTGACTCCGAGGAAGTTATGCCTTCTAAAAATGTAGAAGAATATTCCATGGACTATTTATATCAATACTTCAACTATGATTTAATTTGCAGCTTTAAAAATCCGTATGGCGGACTAAATTTCCTTGAAAATGAACACGATCAAAAAGTGTTAGATACTGTTTTCTCTGTTTTATATGATATGCTAAATGATCCAAGCGCCTATATTCAAATCGGACAGGACTCTATTCCTCAAGCGGTTGTGAAAAATGAGCTTCTTGGCTTAACTTTTGATGCCATTATTGGTGTAATCGATGCTTACAATAATGAAACTGAACATGGTTCCATCTATGATCCTGTCAGCTGGCTTCGAAATGCTCTATATAAAGGCAGCCAGCCACACATTCCTGATGGGTGATTAAAGTGATATAATTTTTTTCAATAAAAAAGCGTATCAGTCAAATTACTTTAACCGATACGCTTCTTTGTGTTACCTATTTTTCTATTTTCATAAATTTCAACTATTTTTAAATTAATCCCTGAATCAGAATAAAAACAATCAAAATCGGAAGAATAAACTGGAAATATGGCCTTAATTTCTTTGAAATTTTTATGCCATCTCCTGTATTTGCTTCCTCACAATATTTTTCAAATCCCCAGCCCCACTTTGTTACGCAAAACAGCAGGTAAATTAAAGAACCTATAGGCAGCAGCAAATTGCTGACAATAAAGTCTTCACTGTCAAGCACATCGCGCCCTCCAATCAGATGCAAATTGCTCCACACATTATAGCCAAGCACGCACGGAAGACTTGCAATCAAAATAACGATGCAATTGATCAGTGCAGCCTTATTTCTTGACCAGCCAAACATATCCATACAGAATGACATAATATTTTCAAATACCGCAATCACAGTAGAAAAGCTTGCAAATGTCATAAATAAAAAGAACAAGCTTCCCCAAATGCGTCCGCCTGACATATTAATAAAAACATTTGGCAATGTAATAAAAATCAAACTTGGTCCTGCATTTACTTCCACGTTATAGCTAAAACATGCCGGGAAAATGATCAAACCAGCCATAATTGCAACAAATGTATCAAGTGCACAAATTCGTACACCCTCTCCTGCTAATGTGTGATCCTTTCCCATATAGCTTCCAAAAATTTCCATTGCTGCCACGCCAAGACTTAGCGTAAAAAATGCCTGATTCATCGCTGCTGTAATCACATTTTTTAATCCTACAGCTGCAACAGCCTCTGTATTTGGAACAAGATAAAATTTTACACCCGCTGCTGCATTTGACAATGTAAGGCTATGCACAGCAAGAACAACAATCAGCAAAAGAAGGGCAATCATCATAAACTTGCTGATCTTCTCCAGTCCATTCTGTAATCCTCTGCTGCAGACAAGAAAACCAACTACAACTGTTAAAATCATCCAAAATGCCATCTGCTTTGGATCTCCAAGCAAATTAGAAAATGCCTGCGCAGTATCCTCAGTTGTCATTCCGCTCTTAAAGCTGCCTGTCAAAAACTTAAAGAAATATGTAACCATCCATCCAGATACCGTGGTGTAGTACATCATTAACATGCAGCAGCCAAATATTGCCACCCATCCATGGATATGCCACTTGCTGCCTTTTTTCTCTAGTGCCTTATAGCCAAGCACCGCACTCTTTCTGCTGGCACGACCAACTGCCAGCTCCATTGTCAGAACTGGCAATCCCATTATCACCAGAAAGATCAAGTAAAACAGTACGAAAATTCCGCCGCCATTTTGTCCCGTCACATACGGAAAACGCCAGACATTTCCAATTCCTATCGCACACCCCGCACTTACAAGCAAAAAACCAAGGCGCGATTTAAAAGATTCTCGTTTCAAAAGCCATCCTCCTTTTTAATGCTGCACAAACAGCAATTTTGTTTATTTTATCATGACATTCTGCCTTGTGTCAATGACTCAGACAAGCTCCATATTGATCTTTACTTTTCCGTTTTCTGCACACACAGATGCAGTGCTTCCATTTATAAGCGTCATCATCGGTGCTAAATGACCGATATCCAGATCCATCAGCACTGGCACCTTATATTCCTTTAACAAATCAATCACTGCGTGATATTGATCTAAGCCAATCATTTCCTCACCAAAATGAAGCGGACGTCCAATCAAAAAGCCCTTAACATGCTCAAACCATCCGGCATGAATCATCTGCCAAATTGCACGTCGAATACCAAATACATTCAAATCACACGATTCCAAATACCAGATAATACCATCCTCCTTGTATCGCTCATTAAATGACTTCACCTGATCAAACTTTGTTCCCGTTAAATTTACAAGACAGTCCATGCAGCCGCCGATCAATCTGCCCTTAAATTCGATGGTTCCTTCCGTCTCAAATGCCTGTACCTCACCCGTGTGGTCTTTTTGTGTCAGGAAACCTCTCACAAGACTCTGTTCCGTCAGATTGTATGGCTCAAGCGGATGCTCCTCATCGCGCAGCCCTTCCTTTTCCCAGAGCGGATAACTCTGCATCATCAGTTTCTTTCCTGTAAAAAGTGAAAAGCAATCTTCAATTGATTCATCCCACGGTTCCATACCAAATGTTCCGGCACATGGTCCATAAATGGATGCCACATCGCAAATTGTAGTCAATAAAAATGTAAAGTTTGTATTATCCGAATAGCCCATATACCACTTTGGCTTTGCTGCATTAATTGCATCAAAATCTACATTATCCAAGATCTCGCACATCAGCTCACCGCCGCCGCAGGAAATCAGCGCATCTGCCTCATCTGACAAATACATCTTATTTAACTCTACTGCACATTTTTCCGGCGTATTGCTGATTCCTATTCCACTTCCCTCAAAGCAGTTTGGACCAAGCATTGTCTGATAACCCATATCATGAAACTTTTCAAGCGCATGATTAAATGACGTTTTATAAGGCTCAATATTACATCCAAATGACGGTGCCACAAATCCAATAGTACCATTTTTCTTTAAAAACTCTGGAAATCTCATATTTATTTTATACTCCTTTCGCTTCCACAAAGCCACAACATTAATTATTATTCATCTTTCGCCATGGACTTTTTGACTCTTGCTTCATCATATCATACCTATGCTATCCTTGTAAATTAGCCGAATTTTATTTTTATGAAAAGTCAGCAGTCCCTCATCGCGCAGGCGGCACAATTGTACCGACAGTCCACTTCGATCCACTCCAAGATAATCAGCTAACTGCTGCCTGTTATAAGGAATCGTAAACTCAGCAGACTTATTTTTTACAGCCTGCTCCGACAAATATGACAGCAGCTTTTCCCTTGTGGAACGTTTTGCCATATGCGTGATTTTCTCGCTGAGCTTTCGATTTTTCTGTGCCATATCAATCAGCAGATTTTGAATTAACTGTGCATGAAAACTACATCCGTCCGGGCAGATTGAAAGTATTCGACCGACATTTAAAAATAGAATGGTTGTGTCCTCCTTAGCTTCCACACTTACATTTAGCACGCTACCCGGCACACAGGCAAACACCTCCGCAAAGCATTGACCAGGTCCAAGCACACTAAGAACATTTCGCCCGCCCCAGACATCCTCCTGCACAATAAGCACACTTCCAGACAACACCAGACCCAGCGCTTTTGTCTGTTCGCCCTCTCTTAAAATATATTCTTCTTTTCGATAGGTCTGCTTTCTCGCTTCCAGGCAGCCGAACAGCTTTTCCAGTTCACTCTCCTCAATGCCGCGAAACAGCCCTGATCGTGCTTTTATAATAGGAAGAAAGTCTTTCATTTGCCATTCACCTCCATTCAAGATTTCAAATCAATTTCGATTTCTATCCTAATTACTATTCTGATTGAAATTTCTATCAAACTTTCATCAAATCATCTGCAAATTTTCTTTTTTAGTTGAAATTTCAACCGACAATCTTTGATTATTATACTATACTTTGTCCATCGCGAAAAGAAAAATCACACGACAAACTTTAGGAGGATTTAAATATGAGCCAGAATATAACAAATACAGCAAATATAAATGCGTCAAACAGTATGTTTTGCTTCCAGTGTGAGCAGACCGCAGGATGCACCGGCTGCACTAGAGCAGGTGTATGTGGCAAGTCCGCAATGACAGCTAAGCTTCAGGACACGTTAACCGGAGCCTTAATCGCTCTTGCAAACACTGCTGCCTGTTCAAACAAAAATTCCAATAACAATCTGACAGCAGTTTTGATTGATGAAATCAATCATCTGATCTTAGAAGGACTCTTTACTACCATTACAAATGTAAATTTCGATGATGTTTCTATCAAAGATCTGACCGCACGCATTCACACAGCTGCTGCAAAAACAGCTAACGCTTGCAATGTTTCTATCGTTTCTGATTATGATATGAACAATATCTGGAATGCAAACGAGGACATTCGCTCCTTAAAGTCTCTGATTCTGTTTGGTGTGCGCGGTATGGCAGCTTACGCATACCATGCAATGACACTCGGCTACACCGATGCTTCCTTAAACCAGTTTTTCTTAACTGCACTCGATTCTCTGTCTAAGGATTGGGGCATGAACGAGCTGCTTCCGATTGTTATGGAGGTTGGCCGCTTCAACCTAACCTGCATGGAGCTTCTTGACCGTGCAAACACAGAAACCTTCGGAGATCCGGTACCGGTATCCGTTTCCCTGACTGTTGAAAAAGGCCCATTCATTGTTGTAACTGGTCACGATCTTGAAGATATCAAGCAGCTTCTTGAGCAGACAAAGGACAAGGGCATCAATATCTACACCCACGGCGAGATGCTTCCGGCTCACGCTTACCCAGAGCTTAAGAAGTACCCTCACTTGAAGGGCAATTTCGGTACCGCATGGCAGAATCAGCAGAAGGAATTTGCTTCTCTTCCGGCACCGATTCTATTTACAACAAACTGCTTAATGCCGCCAAAGGCTTCCTATGAAGACCGCGTTTTCACTACCGGCGCCGTTGTCTTCCCGAATACACCATTTATTTCATCATCCACAGATGGTCACAAAGACTTCACTCCAGTCATCGAAAAGGCACTTGAGCTTGGTGGCTTCTCTAAGGATCAGCACTTTACCGGAATCAATGGTGGTTCTAGCGTGATGACTGGCTTTGCACGCAATGCTATACTTTCCTCTGCTGGTGAGATAGTCGATGCCGTAAAATCTGGCGCAATCCGCCATTTCTTCCTCGTTGCCGGATGTGATGGTGCTCGCGCAGGCCGCAACTATTACACCGAATTTGTAAAGCAGACACCGTCTGACAGCATCGTGCTGACACTCGCCTGCGGCAAATATCGATTCAACGATCTCGACCTTGGTACCATAGGAGCCTTCCCACGCCTGATGGATATGGGACAGTGCAACGATGCCTACAGCGCAATCAAGGTAGCTGTCGCACTTGCCGATGCTTTTGGATGTGGCGTGAATGACCTGCCGCTATCCATGATACTCTCCTGGTATGAGCAAAAGGCAGTCTGCATCCTCCTTACACTACTTCACCTCGGTATCAAAAACATCAAGCTTGGACCGACACTACCAGCTTTCCTCTCTCCAAATGTGTTAAATTACCTCGTTGAACATTTCTCAATCGCACCTGTTACAACACCAGAGGCTGATTTGAATGAGATTCTAATGTAAAATACACCAAAAGCAAGTGTAGCTGAATCGTTGATTTACATTAATTATAATTATGGTTGTAAATTATAGATTACAAATAAAATTCACGAAATGACTCTTAACGATTTCTAAAAAATAAAGGTGAATTGGTAAATTGACTTCCAGTTTGCAAAAGTAAATCTCTGTTCTTAAAAGTTCTTGCAAGACTAAATTCCGGTATATAAAGAATTCTCTGATTTAACGGAATTTACGATTCCAAACTGGAACTTACAAAACCAAATAGATTGAACCAGTTGCTGGAGCATGATAAGATAATCTCAGATCAAGCTCCACGCTGAAAAAAGGCGCACTTTAAACGGAGGTCGAATTCATCTTTCTTTTTTTGCAAGATTAAATTCCACCTCTGTAACAGTGGTTATGAATCCGGATGGCAATCCGATCAGCTTATTTTTTCAGCAGATATGGTGTGAGATTGATCTCATTAGCGGGGATTACCTTGATGCCGAGCTTAGCTAAGGTATCCGCACCGTAAAGGAAGCTGAACAACTGGTTTGCAGACTGGTCGTTCAGCTTTTTTCTTGTATAGGAATTGATATGACTCATTAAAAGAGACACATCTTCCTGGGTTAAGTTATCAAACGATGTTTTCTTTGGTAACACGCGTCGGATCATTTCGTGGCATACTTCGCAGCCTCCTTTCTGGTCAGAACGCTGAGGGTCACAGTAGAACACTCTAGTCCTACGCTCATTGTTCCCATTGAATTCAATGCCCAGAGGGTCTGTAAACTCGCTTCCGCGGTCGGTTATAATCACGGGGAATAATTCAGTGAATTTTTCATGCCCTAGGAGAACATAAAGCTGGTTGAATATATCTGTTACTGAACGTGCTGTATTCACATCGCGAAGGAATGCCAGCATGAGGTTACAGTTCTGAAAAAAGATGGTCAGAAATACTTTACCGCCTTTTCTTCCTTCAACGGAATCTATCTCAACGACAGAAACATCTGGATTGACAGCCATATATTCCTGAAAATCCTCATAGGTACGGCCAATGTGACATTTCTTGTCCACCCTTACTGGCTTCTTCTTTTTTCTGATACGATAACGAACTTTACGTGGAAGATCACCGTTGCAGACAGAAAGAAGACCAGCATCGATATAGTTATAGATTGTCTTTTCATCCAACATGATCAGATCAACGTTATTGACGCAGATCTGGTGAATAGACTGCCCCCGCTTGATCAAAGGCGAGATGATGCCATCAATCCTTTTTAATTCTTCAGAACTGATGGCGAATCCCTGCCGGCTTTCGCTGCGGACAGCTTCATATTCATTCTGAGCATACTTAGCCTCATAAAGATGGCGTCTTAATTTACAACCATGCCTGGTATCGCACCCATTACAAACATATGGAGTTTTTTTAATCTTCAAGCAAACCTGTTCCTCAAAATCAGGACAGTGAGTATAGCAAGGTGGATCACATTTCTTGCAATCTTGTCCCCAGCGTTTCTGACAGGGTTTGCAGATGTCACCGTGATGCTTGCAGATACGTCTGTTGGCACATGGGTTGTAAGTACTTTTTTCAACAATCTTGTAATGGTTGCGGACTTCCTTGGAAATCGTAGAAGGATCTTTTCTTATAATTTCTCCGATTTCTTTGAACTTGAGATTATCACGAAGTGATACTTCAATTGTCTGTCTTTCATCAAATGTCAGATGTGCATTCTTTGCCATAATAGTTTCTCCTTTGGTAGGATACCATCCGGAAATCTGCTGAAAGTATGATTATAACAGAAGGGGCGTTGCCCCTTAACCCCCGATGTTTATCGCTTTGTATTTCCACAGGAGCAAAGAAAGAGAGCAACACACTCAGTGCTGCTCATGTGTAACCCTGGATGCCACTCGGGTCGCTCCTCAGCGTTGCCTTATTCTGCATCTCAGGAAAAGTAACTATATTTTAATTGATTACTGACCGGAATTCAACCGGTTGGGGAAAGGTTTGGAAGAGTTACTTCCACCACTGTTTTTGCAATGGTAAGTTCCGGTTATGACCTACTGGAACTGGAATTTACTTTTCCAACTGACCTCTAAAAAATAAATCAAAAAGCATGTTGACTTTTTAGGAAAATTGGTGTATATATAGTTATAAGAAGTTATCTCTATAGTGCAGAAAGGAGAATAATATCATGACAATAATAACAGTTAATGCCAAAAAAGCTCGTTATTGTGCATTTTGTTCATATTGGTTTGATCCTGAATGTAGAGCCATACATCCGATTCCATATGCATGGCGATGCGATTGTAGTATACAAAATATCTGTACAAAAAGAAATATACGTACTTATGCAAATTATGTATGCGATAAATATGTCGCCAAAATTTAAATTATTTGATTCTAATTTATTCAATGTTAACCTTAATTGAGTAAATAGAATTGCAATAATATATTTTATCTAAGGAGGATATCATTATGATTCAATATGTTACAGTTCACATTGTATGCCCGTGTGGAAAATTATTAAAAACACAAAGAACAAGTGTAGGTCAAGGAAGTGGCGGTACTACTCGCGGTTCTCTTTTCTGCCCAGCTTGTAAAAAAATGGTTCAGTATGCTATTGCTGACGGAGAATGTTTCACCAACTATAAATAATATTAAAATCAAATTCAAACACAGTAACGTATTATTAATACTATATGTGTAACCGCCAGCAGTTACATGCTGGCGGTATTTTCATGTTACTTTATTCTTCCCTTAATTTTTCTTCTGAAAGACATTAAAAATTAAAATTGGTCTTTTCACTTCTCTTTATCGTTTACACCCATTTTTAGAAACTAAAGATATATATTATAGTTCAACTCAAAATTTTTAATCAAACAAGTCCGAGACTTCACATTTCAAAACATTGGCAAGTCGCATAATAATATCAAATTGCGCTTTATTTAAGTCTTTACTTTTGCGTTCATATGCTCGTATGGTATTAACAGAAACATCAGCGACCTTCGCAAGTGCCTCTTGAGTTAAACCACAGCGTTTTCTTATTGTTTTTAATTTACTTTCAGTATTAAAAAAATGAGCATCGAGCACTTCGTAACTTTTTTGAACATCCGCTTCATGAAGTGTTCCATAAAGTCCAAGCAGCTCACGATAGGATATTGTATCAAGTATACTTTTAAATGTACGGCCAGAATACCACTGATAATGAGCTAACATCCATCCCACCCAATATACATCACTTCGATCATATGCCTCAATAGGTTTCATTTTTTCAATATAACTATCACCAGTAGTTTTCTCTATGACTTCTAAAAACAGCTCTGCCCCGCTCTTACCAGCAATATATTTTGGATTTCCATTTTCAAATTGTTCAGCAATATCCGATTGAATAAAGCGATTCAAAAAATCAGTTCCATCCATACCAAACTCAATAACTGCATCGTGAAGCATATTTCCTAGCGCACGCGACGACTTATCCAGATATAATTGACTGTAAGCGTGGGTCATCATTTTTCATATCCTCCCTCATAATATCCAAAACAAAAATATCATTCATAAGTTGCTCCAAATTTTTCTTACGATTTCTATAAGTGCTCCGAGCACTTTGATCTCTCTCTGCTCGCTTATAATAATATTCCCTATAATCTGCAATTTCATATTCCAAAAATTCAATCTGCTCAAAAGCTCGTTTTGAGAGCAAAACGATCTGTTCACCAAGCGTTCCAAGCTGCATCGCAAGATTTAAATCTCTCAAAGAAATAGTATTATTTACAAAATCTTCTGCGAATGAAAAATATGAATCATCCGCGCGATAGCCAATCATCACATCTACGTCATTCGTATTGGGCATAAAACGATCAATAATAAACTCTCTTGCACTATTTCCAATTGGTGAAGTAATATCAAATTTTCTATGAGCGAGCAGTATTGCAAGCCAGTTTAAAATATTAAATCTTCCTTTTGTGAGATGTATCACATTCAATCCATCGAGATGCAAAATATATTTGTTTGAATATCCATCGTTCTTTACTGGACATGCCCACTCTTTTGCAAGCTCAATGTTTTCTGTACAATAAAACCCTTGTCCATAATCATTATATGTTTTTCCCACTCCAAATCGAGGCACTTCAACGATTTGTTGAGAACCATGATAAATAATTAAATTTTGTTCCATAATCCCCTCCACAACTAATACTAGAATATTACCTTCTATTCAAATAGTAATACTCTAGTATTAGTTTGTCAAGAAAAATCTTACACCTTCATCTCCATGTATCTGCGGTATGTTTTAAATCCAACTGCCTCATAAAATGCCAATGCGTCCTGATTGAACTCCCACATATTAAGCTCAAGACGTTTGATTCCTTTTTCCTTCGTATAGTTGCGGATAAATGACATCATTTTTGTCGCAATACCCTGTCTGCGATATTCTTTGTCCACACAAAATTCATCGACATCCATAAAATCGCGCTCTAGCATAAACGGGTTTCCCGGTCTGTGAATATGATGCAGTACCGCAAAACCACATACTACTCCATTAAGCTCTGCCACAACAATTTTTTGCTCTGGATCTTTCCATATCTTATATATGAAATCCCGCAGTTCATCATTAAAGCCTGCTCTAAATATCTCTGACTTTCCCTCTACATGAAGGTCATTCACCTGTTTTCTCAGTTCGTTTACACGGACTAATTCGCTCTCTTTTGCAAATCGTATAATTATCTGCTTACTTTGCTCCTTCATTCTCATCGTCTCCTTCTCAATATAATTTTAAAAACAAAAACCGCTTACCATAAAGATAAGCGGTTAATGTCAGCATATTAATAAACCCAATACTCTGTAGTCCTATTCTTCTTCTCTGCAGCCCTTATCTTTACATACACAAACAAAACCATCCACATAATAATAAATGTGCATAGCTTCTACCATGTATGTCACCAAAGTTGCATGCTTACTCATTCTGAAGAACTCCTCTCAAAATATTTTTTATAGTGTACTCCTCATATCTCTCAAAGTCAACATCTTCTTCAAATATTAATGCCAAATTTTATGGCACACACCACATATTTTCCATTTCGCTTCACGCTTCCATATTCATTCTATCTTACATCAGATTGGGTATATATTGCACCGGGGTAGTGTATATTGGGTGTATTTTGCGCGGGGGTTAGGTATATATTGCACTGGGGTTGGGTGTATTTTGCACCGGGATTGGATATATGTTGCACCCTATATATACATTTATATATATACTTTTTACATATACTCTTTCATTCATCTTCTTTATAAAAAGCAGTTGTTTTTCTTAAAATTACATGTTATACTACATTCAGTAAAATATTTTTACTATATTTTAAATAAAAGAAGAAAGGTGATGTATACAACTGTGGCAAATGATTTCATATTAGTAGAGCGAAAAATTTTATATAATGATTCTTTAAATTGCAGAGAAAAAATTGCATTAATAATTCTCTTAGATACTGATAATGGAAACATTAGCTACGAACATTTAGCCCAAAAAATGGGCGTTACAAAACCAACCGCAATTACAACAATAAAAAGTCTCAAAGAAAAAGGACTTTTAAAATGTAATTTAAAACAAAATAGAAAAGAAAATGGGAGGACAATCACAAACCAATATTTTGTGACGATTTAATATGGACATATTGTATAGCAAAAATGTCCGGTCATTTACCATGTTGCATACCGATTTTTTGGATTGTGAAATACTCAATTCAAATGAAAAAATTTTGCTGGCTATTCTGATGCGTTATGATAGCTATGGAAAGAATAATCCACCAACAGCTTTCCCTAGTTTTGCTGGACTGGCAAGAAAATCTGGTCTTGCAGAAAAAGTTGTTAAAATCACATTGAAAGCATTAGAAGAAAAACAGCTTATTTGTAAGCAAGCTCGCTATCGCAATGGCAGTCGAGCCCGAGCAGCAAATTTTTATATGATACAAGATAATCCTTTGCTTTGGAAATCATCGAAAGCTGATTCAAGTAATACAAGCAATATTGATACTTTTGGTGATACAATTCAAGAGGCAATTGAATTACTCCACTTTGCTGGATACAAGGTAATGAAACCGGTTAATAAGGAAACTTCTTTTTCCGATGTTGGCGCATCAGAAAAAGGCGAATTTGTTTCCGCGAATAATGTAAATTTTGTAGTAAAAAAAGGTGTTAGACCTTTTACGATTATCTATAATGATTTTTTGGATTTTGAAGGACTTCGTTCAAAAGAAAAGCTTATACTAATTTTACTAATGCGCTATGGCGCCGCTCGTAAAAACGGTACTGCGTTTCCAAGTATTGAAACACTAGCAAGAAAAACAGGCATGTCAGAACGCAGCGTTCAGTATACTTTAAAGAAACTGATCGAAAAAAAATTGCTTATCAAACAAACACGTTTTTCAAAAAATAAAGGGCAGATAAGCAATACCTATATTATTTATGATAGCTCAGATCTGTGGAAAGCCAAAGATTCTAAACTTCTGCCAGAAACCTTCAGCCAAAGTGAAGTTTCAGCCATTGCAGAGACAATACATTCTCTTGGATACACAGTTAAAAAACAGGCAGCGCGAGAAAACATTCTGATTAAAGATTCGAATAAAAAGAAAGCGTCCTTTTCCGATGTTGGCGCATCAGAAAAAGACGAATCGCTTTCCGTAAATAATGTAAATTTTGTAGATGTTTCATCTATAAGTGATGATACATCATCAGAATTAAAAAGTCAAGCCCAAATATCGAAACTACCTAGTGACTCTAATGAGAAATTGGAACGATATTCAAAGGATTTTTTATATCGACATTTTGATTTCGAGAGTGTATACATAATAGCATCGCAGCAAAGGATTCGTTCCAATGCTATTGATTCGATTTTTGCAATTTTATATGACCTTTTAAACAGCCATACCACTACGATTATGATTGGAAAAGAGCAAAAGCCAACCGATATCGTAATCAGTAAATTGCTCAAACTAGATAGCTGGGACATTCTTTATGTTATCGAAAAATATGCTTCTCAAATCACAGAAATCTACAGTCCATTAAGTTGGATTCGGACTGCTTTATACTTTGCGAGGGAAGAAAATAAATTGTCGATAATAAACCAAATTAATTATAATATGCCCAAACCATATTATGAAGGATAAGAAAGCCAACTTTCTCCATTTCTCCACTGCTCTTTCTATGATATAATTTCAGTATCATTCATATCATAATAGAAAGGCGTTATCATGAGTTTTTCCTTCTCACAAAAGAAGCATTCCTCCGGTGCCCGGCTGATGACCGAAGGAAACATTGCCAAGCAGCTGATTCTATTTGCGCTTCCACTCCTTGTAGGAAATCTGTTTCAGCAGCTTTACAACACGGTTGACAGTATTGTTGTAGGCAATTATGTCAGCAAAACAGCACTCGCAGCAGTTGGCTCTACTGACTGTATTATCAACACCATAATAGGATTTTTCTCTGGTTTATCCACTGGTGCAGGTGTTGTTATCTCCCACAATTTTGGAAGCCGCGATGACAAAGCACTTCATTGTACTGTACATACCACAATCGCACTGACACTTGTGCTTGCTGTCTTCTTTACGATTGCAGGACTATTTTTGTCACCATTTTTTCTTCGTTTAATGGATACACCAGAAGATGTTTTGCCTGAATCTTCCAGATATCTGACAATCTATTTTGCTGGTGTTTCTGGTCTTATGCTATACAACATGGGGGCTGGAATTTTGCGCGCAGTCGGTGACTCTACACGCCCACTTTATATTTTGATTGTCTGTGCAATCACAAATATTATTCTCGACCTCGTTTTTGTAATTGTTTTTCACATGGGCGTATCTGGTGTTGCCTACGCAACAATCATTTCCCAGTGGATATCTGCAATTCTTGTGCTGTCCATTTTGACAAAAGAGACGAATGCCTACAAGCTTGTCTGGAAAGATCTTCGCATTGATAAGGCAACCACTTTGTCGATTCTTCGCATCGGTTTTCCAGCAGGACTTCAGATGGCTGTTACATCCTTCTCAAATGTATTTGTTCAATCATACATCAACCACTTTGGATCTTCCTGCATGGCTGGATGGACTACATACGGAAAGCTCGACAAATTCTGTCTACTTCCAATTCAGAGCGTCGGCCTTTCTGTCACTACCTTTGTCGGTCAAAATCTTGGTGCCGGCAATATGAATCGTGCAAAAAAAGGCACTACCACTGCGCTTATTATCGCAATCGATACTGCCATAATTTTGATGTTTCCAGTTCTTTTATTCGCACCTACCCTGACATCCCTTTTCACACAGGATGAAGAGGTACTTGCATTTGGTGTTCGCTTCATTCGACTGATGATGCCATTTTATATTGCAATCTGCTTTAACCAGATTTATGCCAATGCACTGCGCGGTGCAGGAAACTCCACCGCGCCAATGGTCATTATGATGGGAAGCTTTATTGTTTTTCGTCAGGTTTATCTGTTCATCATCTCAAAATGTTTTAACACCATTACATCTGTTGCCTTTGGATATCCATTCGGCTGGATTCTTTGCAGCGTGCTCCTCTTTATTTATTACCATAAAGTAGGCCTGCACAGTAAGAAGCAAATTTAATGCTGATGGCGAATTAATCCAAATGCCTTAGAAAACTCCATCACTAAAATCGGAATTAAAACCATTCCAAGTGCTGTCAGATATAGCTTTAAAGAAAGCAGCTCAAGTCCAAACGGAATGCGAAGTGGTGTAAACAGTACTGCAAGCACAAGCACAATAGAAAGAAGCGCTGCCTGATTTAACTTTTTATTTGTAAACATACCAATCTTAAACAGCGAATGCTCTGAACGCATATTGTACGCTTGAATTACCTGTGACAATGCTAACACAGCAAACGCCATTGTTTGACCCCCTGCCACTGTTCCTGTTGATTTTTCACCAATCATAAATGCAAACAATGCGAGTAATCCAAACATCACACCTTGAAGAACAATTCTCACGCCAAACCCATGAGCGAATAAACCTTCGTTTTTGGGTTTTGGTTTTTGTGTCATAACCTCAGACTCTACTGCTTCCATACCAAGTGCAATTGCCGGCAAACTGTCTGTTACAAGATTGATCCATAAAAGCTGCATAGAAAGAAGCGGTGTCTTATGCCACAGCATCATTGCTGTAAAGACAGTGATCACCTCTCCAATATTTGTACCAAGCAGGTAGCCAACTACTTTTTTAATATTGGCATAAATTCCTCTGCCTTCTCGCACTGCATCTACAATTGTTGCAAAGTTATCATCGGTAAGCGTCATATCAGCTGCTCCCTTAGCCACATCTGTTCCTGTAATTCCCATTGCACAGCCAATATCAGCAGCCTTCAGTGCCGGTGCATCGTTTACACCATCTCCAGTCATCGCTACTACCTGACCTTTTCGCTGCCAGGATTTTACAATACGGATCTTATTTTCAGGTGACACTCGAGCATAAACAGCAATGCTTTCCACCTGTTCATCCAATTCTGAATCTGTCATTGCATCTACCTGTGCACCAGTTAAAGCGCGGTCGCCCTCTCTCATAATGCCAAGCTCTCTTGCAATCGCAGAAGCTGTCACTACATGATCACCTGTAATCATAACTGGCTTAATTCCCGCCTTGCGGCATCGCGCAACTGCTGCCTTCGCCTCCGGTCTTGGCGGATCAATCATTCCGACAAGTCCGCAAAAATGAAGATCTCCTTCAAGAGTCATCATTGATTTTTCATCTGGGATCTTATCAATTTCCTTATAAGCAACTGCAAGTACGCGAAGTGCACGCTCACTCATCTCTTCCATTACCAGACGTGCCCGTGATAAATTTCCTGATGTGCAAAGAGGTTCCATAACATCAAATCCACCCTTTACAATTGCAACAAGTTTTCCATCCATACGACAAACAACTGTCATGCGTTTTCTGTCGGAATCAAATGGCAGCTCTGCCAGGCGCGGATACTGCTTTGCCAAACTTTCCTTTGGCATTCCATTTTTATGTGCAGCAAGCACAATAGCTGTCTCAGTCGGATCTCCGATATGCTGTTCCTTATCACCATCAAATACAACAGCACCATCACAGCAAAGTGTTCCCAGACGAAGAAGTGTCTTTACTTCCTCAGATGGCTTTGCTTCAAGCTTATTAGCCTTGGTTTCCCCGTCAAGATATGTTTCTACTAACGTCATTCGATTCTGTGTCAGCGTTCCCGTTTTATCTGAGCAAATGACAGATGCACTTCCCAATGTCTCAACTGCCGGCAGACGACGAATAAGTGCATTTTTCTTAACCATTCTCTGTACACCGATTGACAACACAATTGTAACAATTACAGGAAGTCCCTCTGGAATTGCAGATACAGCAAGTGATACAGATGTCATAAAGATTTCCATCACTTCAAGACCATTTGCAAGACCAACAACAAAGATAATTGCACATGCTGCTAATGCCAAAATTCCAAGATATTTTCCGAGCTGTGCCAGACGCTTTTGAAGAGGTGTCTGTCCATCATCGGCTCCTTCCAAAAGATTGGCAATCTTTCCCATCTCAGTATCCATTCCAGTTGCTGTCACAACTGCCACAGCAGTTCCATATGTGATGCTACAGCCTGAAAAAACCATATTGCTTCTATCTCCTAGCGGTGCGTCTGCCTTTGGACAGGCACCTGCATCTTTTTCTGCTGGGACTGATTCACCTGTTAGCGCAGACTCTTCACTCTTTAAGCTGACACTTTGCAAAAGCCTTGCATCTGCCGGAACAAAATCGCCTGCCTCTAAGCGTATGATATCACCTGGCACTAACTCTGATGCATCAATGATAGACTCTGCCTTGTCACGAAGAACACGTGCATGCGGAGCCGACATATTTTTTAATGCTTCTAGTGCTTTCTCTGCACGACTTTCCTGCATAACACCCATTATGGCATTTACAACCACTATAAGCAAAATCAGCAATGGTTCAAAAAAGCCTTCTGGATCACCTTCCACACATGCTACCACAAAAGAAATTGCCGCTGCTGCAAGTAATATTAGAATCATTACATCTTTAAATTGCTCTGCAAATCTCTCCCAATTACTCTTTGATTTCTTTGCACGCAATCGATTCTCGCCATATTGCTCCCGGCGCTTTTTCACCTCCGATGACGAAAGTCCTGTTGCTTCCTGCACATTAAGTTCCTGTAAGACTTCTTGTTTTTCCTTATTATGATACGTCATACAAAACCCTCCTTCTGCCAGTTTTCTTTTTTATTTCAGAATCAGTTTTTGCTTTCTATCGCTAACTATGCAAAAAGACCCATGTATGCCTTATTTGTTAGAAAAGCACACATGAGTCTCATTCTTTAAGATTTGCCAGGCATATGCCGAGTCTGTTGACAAATCACGCAGTCCGCGAACTACTCCCTCACAATATTCAATTGTTCAGAAAAATGAAAGCAGTTTTTCTCCCGCTCTGATAGAGTCACTATACCACATCATGTCTAAAAAAGTCAACCCTGATCTTGCAATAAAATCGGAAGAAAATATCTAAGCTGTATAAACCACCAATACCAGTCGTGTGAAACATCGCTTCCCCAGAAATCACACCACGCATTAATTTTCTTTTCATCAAAAATACGTTTTAAATTGCGAAGCGTCTGTGCACCGTCATATTCCCAAGCACCCTGACCCACACAGAAAACTATTTTTTTCTGATTATAAATCCTTATATACGGGTGATCAGCCGGCATATTTTCTAAAAAACGCTCTGGCGAGTTCTTATAAAGATTTTCATCACACCAGCCGTGAAAAAAGTAGTCACTGTTGTACACACCAGAAAGCGCAATCAGTCCGCTAAATAACTCTGGGCGACGCAAAAAAGTAATAGCGGCCTGATTAGCACCTAAACTTGGGCCTGTTACAATTGGCAGCATATTCGATGTATTTTTTTGCATCAGAATCGGATACACTTCTTCAATAATATAATTATGGTACTGCTCCTGTCTTGCTGACCGCCACGAAGGAATACCATTTTCACATGACCAGCTTTCTTCATCCACCGAATCCACTGTCACTATTTGAATGCGGCCCTGTTCAATAAAATCACTCAGATGGTAAATTATTCCAAAATCCTCATAATTGTGGCAATTTGAATCCTGTGTTGGAAAACCAAGAAGCGGCACCCCCGCATGACCATAGATACACATGTGCATCTGCTTTCCCAGACTGTTACTATAATGTTCGATATATTCTCTTTTCATCGCATCTGCCAAGAAGAACTCAAAAATTTCTATATTCCCCTTAGCTTCTCCTTCCTGTGATTCAACCATCCGACTGCCCTAGGCAACTTCCTGTCTATCCGTATTATAGCGTGCGAAACTTCTGATGTCGATGTTTTTTTCATCTTGTATTGCTTGTGCATTTGCGTATTTCAAATTGTTGAGTACGGTATCTTAAAACAAAACTGTATCCTGCAACACAATCACCACATTTTTTCGGAGTGTTCCTCTTGCAATCTCACCAAGATTTTGATTGCTAATCATAATCTTTCCGCTGTCGATATCATAAAAATGCATGAGCAGATTCACAATCGTTCTCGATATTGCCTCATGACTTTTTCCATATAATTATTGTTTGTACGCTCCGTAAAATTACGAAATGCTTGTGTACCCCTCGGCACAGTTTGGCGTTGTGCACTTGCATTTACAATATCTTTTTCAAGCAAACTCTTTAAGTAGAAAAATCTACTTCTTATCCTTCCTCCCTCTACCCTTTTGTCATTTTCAACCCGTATTAACTTGGCAATTTTTTGCATCATATAAAGATTTCTAGAATCTTTTTCACTGTCACCATCTGGAAGTTTCGATTTCGGAACCATTGCAAGCAAAGCTTCAAGTTCTTCAATTCGCTCATCTGAAAACTTGAAGCTGTTTAGTTTTTCTTTCCAGACTTCTATCGTTCCATTTGTATTTGCATTTGCATTCACTAGATTCTCAATCTCAATGGTATCGCTTTCAACAGTTTCAACATTTTCTAATTCAGGAAACGATTTTACAGTAAACTGGATACCTACTCTTACAAATGTAATATTTCACTGGATTTTATGGTCACCTATAATGTTTAAAATTAAATTATTAATTATCGAAATCACCTCATAAATCCAGTATTTATGCAAGTTTCGATTGACATACTCCCACGGTTAAAACCGTGGGATTCCTTAGATTCTGGCAGCGTCATCCAGCCCTATAGACTGAAATATAGCCACAGTATTCAGGATTTATGCTGATGGGATTTCATACGTCGTGTACTACTTTCTCAGCAAAAGACCTATGCCGAAGCCTTATGTATGTTCTTAAAATCCAAAACATTGTCTCATCGACAATCCACTTTCCTTCATTTTTAAAATCAACTGATCCTGCATATCCGCAAAATATTCAAATTCATACTCACATTTTTCTCTGTCGGGATGTTTAAAATCCAAATCTGCATTTCGAATTAAAAATGCCGAATATAGATCTCTCTGTACCTTTCGCTTTCCAATCTCCTTTTCTCTTTGTGACAACGGAATCTTTTCATAAGTATCCGTTACATGGTTGTATTGGCTTGCCTTAAATTCCTTTGTATCTACTTCTGCATAGACACCTCCAACTGCCTCCGCTTTTCTTTTCAATTCTAGCAGAAATCTTGCAGGTGCACGACGGTTGATGGATCTTCCAAAGCGCTTCTTACGCTTATATTTCTGGATCACTTTTACCGTACCGTCTTTCTGCTTAACCTCGGTTTTCTTTTCCTGCCGTCTGGTCTCCTTTGCCTTCTTTTGAAGCGCTTGAAAGTGCATCTTTTCCACTGGAAAATACTTAGCAATTGTTATCAGCTTATTACACAGTTCTCTGTGACTGTCAACGATATAAGCATGCTTTTTTCGATACAATGATTTTAACAGTCGGCACATTTTTACATAGTT
>ERZ857969.281-NODE-281-length-87766-cov-8.024718_pt1 | contig 87766 bp, 87 predicted proteins | sample MGYA00519864_ERZ857969 | MGnify/ENA primary metagenome ERZ857969 (study PRJEB31778, sample SAMEA3449382) | human gut metagenome | biome: human gut; feature: human-associated habitat; material: faeces | place: United Kingdom | collected 2010/2012 ...
TATGATAAATTGTTTTATTCTGAATCCATTCCATTGCTCAAGAATTCCCTTCTGCTGCTTTTCGCCAAGTGTGATGGCGATAAGGCGGCATCCAAGTCCCTCGTCGATGTAGAGATGATAGATTTCTCTGACGACCTCCGCTTCCCTCTCGTTGATTTCCATAGTGAAGTTACCAATCCGGTCATATCCGAAAATTCGCGGCGGTACTCTTCCTTTCTTTGATGTAATATTCTTCCCGAACTTGACTCGCTTAGACAGGTTTGAGCTTTCCTCCTGCGCCACAGCGCCGAGCAGCGTGATGACGAACTCCGATTCGCCAAGCACTTTCTGGCTGTTATTGACAAAAATCACGTCGATTCCTCTCGATTTGAGCTGTCGAATCGACGTGAGTAGGTCTACAGTATTTCGTGCAAATCGTGAGACATCCTTGACCACAAGAAGGTCAAATAGCCCAAGTTTTGAGTCGCTCAGCATTTTGTTGAACGCATCGCGCTTTTTGAGCTGTCTGCCTGTAATTCCTTCGTCCGTGTAGACATTGACCAGATGATGCCCATTCTGCTTTGCAAAATCCGAGAAAAACTCCATCTGATGCTCTAAGCTATCTAATTGCCGTTCCTCGTCGGTGCTAACTCGTGCGTATCCGCACATTCTCATGTGCCGGCCTCCTTTCGATGCCAGCCAAATTCTGCTGGTTCGATTATACCACGCACATCCCGCTCGTTCAAGATGCTACCTCCGCTCGGCCGGCAAGCAGCTTTGAAAGCACGATATCTTGAATGGCCTGCATTAGTTCGTCAGGAGTCGCACCGCATTCGATGGTAAATACCACTTGTGTTGGCTTTTTCACCTGAAACACCTCCACTGCGAATTTTATGTTTCACACGGCCGAGTATATGAGAGTGATTCGCTCAGTCCTCGTCCTCGTCATCATCCTTTTCCCATTTCCTACGCTTTCTGCCGTTAGGAAGCAGAAATACGGCGAGTAGGCATTCCGTCAGGACCCATATTCCAAATTTCTTTTGAACCTCTGGGTCAAACGCCGCAGGTTGGTATCCTTCAAACAGGATTTGAGGGATATGGCGCAGGACGTCCATATAAAGCTCGCCCTGCTCGTGCCAAAAATATGCGATGCCAAGAATCAGGACACCTACTACAACGCCTTTATAGATGGCTCTACGCAATGGTAGCACTTCCCTTCACAGGAGGCAGCTCATGCCCCGCGTTGACGATGAACGGCATCCAGGCGTTTACCTGAATAGTTCCGTCGTGTCTATTTCTGGAATAAACGATGAAAGAACCCTTCTCGTGCTTCAGGTCTGCCAATGCTCTTGCGACTGCCGCAAAGTTCTTGTTTCTCATGGCGGAATACCTGGCCGCAACCTCTGCGAGAGAAGCATACGGGTTTGCCTTGATGCAGATAGACAGGCAGGCCAGTCCAACGGATTTAGAGTGTCCTCCTTTATCGTAGAAGCACACATCTTCAAAGGAACACTTCATGTCCTCGTCCTTATGCTGTTCAATTTCGCTCAGTAGGCGAAGCGTCCGCTCGCTCAGGTCAGGGTCGGAAGATACCAGGGCTTTCCCCTGTTCGGACAGCAGCTTGTCAGGGAGACTGCACCAGGCATCGACGCCCGGCTGCGTTTTCAGCGTTCGGTTTGCCATTTTTCAACTCTCCCCTTTCACCAGAAATTCAATGCTTTCCGCATTATCCAGAACCTCCGCTTGAATATAGACAATTACAGAGGTCTGCTTGCAGTTAGAGATATCTTGACTGAACTGGAAGGCAGGATTGATTTCTGCCGGTTCGATGACGATTTTAACGCTCTCGTCCCCGACATACTGCTCGGCGGCCACCAGATTGACCCCTGTTCCGTAGGCATCTGTAGAGAAAACAATCGCCTTATATCCGGCGGCATACCAATCATCGACGAGCGGGACCTGTTCCGGCTCCACCTGCACGATGTCAAGGTATTCGCTCAGGTACTTTTCGTATTCCTTCTTCGTGTCCAGCATTAAATATCCGTTCTTCTCCAGTTTTCTGTTTACCTTTGTGGAGAGCACGGACTTGCAGAAGGTTCCTTTTGCATCCATATCTGCAAGGGAATCCTCTGTATAGGGCTGGATGGTTACTTGACCTGAGATGCCGCCTCCCGACGACATCCCGGTCATCAGTGAGATAGAGATTCCGAAAACTGCCGCAACTATCAGCGCAACACCGGCAATAGCTGTCAGAAGTTTTGCCCTTTCTTTCGCTCTGCTGTGCATGACGGTCAAATTTCAACTTCGCCTGCGGGAACGGCAACGGCCACAGCGGGTTCGGTGGCAGGTGCAGCAGGCTCAACCGGTGCGACAGGCGCAGCAGGCGCGGAAGTAAACTCCGCAGCTACGGGTGCAGGAGCGGCTTCCTGGACAGGTGCGGGTGCGGCTACCTCAACTGCGGCAGCAGGCGCTTCCGAAGTGGGAGTAGCAGGCGTAGCCTGTTCAGCCTCCGGCTCTGCGTCCGGTGCAGCATTTACCTCCATGACCGGCGTGGCGGTCTTTACGAACAGAGCCAGGTCCATCTCATACTTCTTTGTGGACGTCTCCAGACCAGTCACGAGGAAAGAACGGTCTGTTCCGTACTTCTTGCGCAGATAAGCGAGGGCCTGAGTGGAATCGACAGCATCTGCGACCAGTTCGGACGGACATTCCTTGAATGCCGGCATACCGTTCTCCAAAACGGCCTCGGAATAATGGATGACCGTAGCGGTCACTTTTCGTGTGATTTTTTCCATGTGTAAGCTCCTTTCGGCGGGCAAAAATTTCAAAAAATAAGCGGCATCACAAGACAAACCCGCGAAAAACGGATAGTTTGCGACGCCGCTTTTGCTGGCTGCTGCTTGCCCGTCTCTCCGGACTGTCACCGCTGCGGGGCGGCTGCTTGCGGTTAGCCCCCGTGAGTCCCCGTTTTCCCTGCCCTGATGTGCTCTATCTGTGGGCAGACCGTTCAGACGTGTACTTTGTCCGAGCACTGGACGTGGAGCAACGTACCGGATTCGAACCGGCACCGCCGATTTGGAAGACCGGAGTGCTGACCGTTAAACACCAACGCTGCTTGTTGCAGTTCCCGACAATCAGAGTATCGTCTACTTGCGCGTAGTGGGCGTTTTCGCAAGCCGCCGTGTATACCCACCGGCTCCGCATCTGAATTGTCGGGCATTGTCATTCTTCGTGAGGCTTTCTGCACACGCTCACATCAGCCGAGAGCGACTCGGCAGCTGGTTTCGGGGGCGGGACTCGAACCCGCGTCAACCGGCTTATGAGGCCGGACTGGAACCATCTCCAGGCACCCCGATATGTATGGCAGGGACGGTTGGGAATCGAACCCACCACACGCGGTTTTGGAGACCGCATCGCCAGCCTTAGAACATTCGCCCCTGTATTGCGGATTCAGCTCTTTGCGTTTGCAACCGCATCCGAGCGAAAAACAGTCGTTTCGCCAGAAAATAGAGAGGCAATACAACTGAAAAAGTTCTTATCCGCGAGAGCTTTTTAAGGTGAAGAGAGGGCCATCAACCGTTGCCGCGAGGAGTCGAACCTCGCCGCTTGGGGAATCGAACACCCGCCCCGGCCCTCTGGTCCGGGACCATCCCGGATGGCATAACCCCCGCTTAGATTGTCACACACCGCGACCCGATGACTGTGCTCCGAAAAGTCGCAGCCCCGAATTTGCTCGGCTGTATCGGGCCGGACGCATCTTCCGGTGCAGTTTTCAGCAAGGGATGGAGCTGAAAGTCGGACTCGAACCGACAACCTACGCATTACGAATGCGTCGCTCTACCAACTGAGCTATTCCAGCATTTTTGTTCGGCTCCCGGTCGCGGACGCCTTCCTACCAGCCGCCAAACACTTAGCAATGATGCCAGCCGCCCAGCACTTAGCTTTTTGCGCTTCCTCGCCCGCATACCGGGATGGTGCTATCGAAGGGACTTGAACCCTTACACTGTTTCCAGCAGCAGATTTTGAGTCTGCTGTGTCTGCCAATTCCACCACGATAGCATATAGACTCCCCGCGAGCGAGTAGCTATTCCGCTCATGCCGGATTTACTATCCGCCCTCGGTGGCACATTTTCCGAGGAATCCGGGCTTGAAAAAGAAGAGATGTGGCTGGACAAACAACTTTTACTGTCCTGTCGGCACGGATGGGTTCCCGCCCCGGTGGATTTTCACCACTATATTCTGTTAAGCCCATCTCTTTTGGATGCGGAAGACGGGAATTTCCGCAATGGCGGTCCCTGCTGGACTCGAACCAGCGACACCCTGATTAACAGTCAGGTGCTCTACCAACTGAGCTAAGAGACCAAATGGGGCTGGGAGCCGGATTTGAACCGGCGACCTACGCATTACGAGTGCGTCGCTCTGCCAACTGAGCTATGCCAGCATTTTTTCTTTGGGAGAATGGCTGAGATGGCTGGATTCGAACCAGCGAGTCAGGGAGTCAAAGTCCCATGCCTTACCACTTGGCTACACCTCAATATTTCGCGGGCAGACTTTGGGACCGTCTGCCGGGGTCGTAATCTCGACGAGTGCGCCAGCAACGGGATTCGAACCCGTGAACTCTACATCCTTTTGGATTAAGAAGCTGAATCCGCCCAGACTTCTGCCGGCATAAACAGTTTTTAGAGGAGAAAGCAGACTACAATGCCGCCTGCCAGGGCGCTTCATGAATGGAGAAAGTTGAAAAAATGGCGGGTGGCCGGATTTGAACCGGCGAGTGCGCTCTCCTACCAAAGCGCCCGCATATATTGCTTTAAGGGGGGATTGGCAGACTATAACGCCGCCTGCCGGGGCAGATGTATGGGTAAAAAAAGGAGAAGAAAAAAATGGCGGGCGGTCGGATTCGAACCGACGAGCGTTTGCCCCTGCCGGAGCACCCGCATATATACTGAAGGAGAAAGGCAGACTACGACGCCGCCTGCCAGGGCAGATGTATTTGAATGAAAAGGGAGAAAGAAAAAATGGCGGGCGGTCGGATTCGAACCGACGGGCATTTGCTCCTGCCGAAGCACCCGCGTGTTTTGCCTCCTTCAATTTATGTTTGTATTATACCACATAACATCTTGATTGTCAATAAAATGATGAAAAAAGGCCCCCAGAATTGTGGGGGCCTTTCAATTAGTTCTGGCCAGCCAACTCGTCTGCCCAGAGCGAAAGCCAGCTGTAGATTTCGTTGCCTATCCTCCTTTTTAACTCCGGTTCTTCCATTTTAGTGGTGAGATTGGCTGGGCTGACAAGGAGTCAGGCCCAGCGTAATCCACAGTTTTGTTGTAGGAATTTACACCTTTTGCATTGCTTTATGTCAGCCCTGCCCCGGAAACGGGCCGCGAGGCATTTCCTGCTTTGCGGGCGTTTCTGCATCAGGCTTAGGTGCATCCGCCATGGCGGGCTGAGCCTGCTCAGGGGCTTTGACCGGCCGCGCAAACGCCTTAACGGTATCCCAGAATACATCCATCTGGTCCGTACACTCACGCTCTTCCAGATAGGTCGCAGCAAGGTCCGCCATGTGGAGCATGGCAGCGAGCGGGTAGCGATTATAAACATCGCTGGTTTCGCGCTCGTTTTCAAAGTCTCCCATGTGGTAGCGAATGGCCATGCGCTCTTCCGTGGTAAGGCCATACACTCCGAGGAATTTCTCAATGATGGCGACGGAGGACTCGCCGTGGCCGAGCTTGTGCGTATCGGTCACGGTGTAGCTCATAACCGTCTCCCAGATGAAATCTCCGAGGCTGTCGTGCTTTACGTCCTTTTGAAGGGCGTTTTTCACCTTCTCCGCGTCATACGTCTTCCGGTTCTTCGGTTCCATCGAATAGAACCCGACCTTGCAGATGTCATGGAGAAGCGCGACGATGGCAACAGACGTCATCATGGCATTGCTTTCCTCAGTTTGAAGTTGCGCGTCGGCGTCCTTCATAGAGTTGGCGTTGCCTACGATGATAGTCAGCCATACATAAACATTCCAGGAATGCTCCATCAAACCGCCAGGATAGTTCCCGTGGTACTTCGTAGATGCGGGCGCATTGACGTAGTTCATCACGCCGTTTCCACAGTCCGACTGCATCCAGTTCAGGAGTCGCTTGATGCCTGGACGACCAGTCTCAATAAGGGCTGAAGAAATGTTCTTCCAAAGAGTTGCCTTCTCTTCCGTGGTCAGGCTTTCCTTGTGTGGGACATTGGCCGCAGTCAGTTTCACATTGCTCAACATTGCTTATCCTCTCTTTCAAAGTTCAAAATATCAACCAAATCTACGCCCATAATGTGCTCGGCAACCAAATTCTGCCAAAATTCCTTTTCTTCCCATGCTGGATGTTCTACCGTGCGGACTTTCGTTGCGGATGCGGATATCTCGACCTGTGTAGTATTATCCGGCAGGCCCAGCGTATCGCAAACCTCAGACCAAGCATCGCTATTCCGGAAATCCTGTTTTGCAAGTACCAGTTTCATTTTTTATTTCTCCTTTATAAAATAGTCTTGTTTATATAAAAGTCAGCGGTCTATAACCGCTGGCTGAACTTTCTTTTTGTTTGTGATACTTCCTTGGTATGTTCTTAGCATAGCGATAAATATGAGAAATGGCCCATTCTTGCACAAGGAACCCAAGAACCCAAGAATTCTTGCAAATTGGAATGGTTTTCTTGGAATCCTCAAAATTGGATTGACTTTTTAATGCAAATTTGGTATAATATACTTGCAACGATGGATAACACGTTTGCATCATTTTTTTCATTTCTCCCCTTCAATAATATGGTGGATGGACAGTTCTTTGTGAAACTGTGTCCATTCACCATATTTCTTTTTTGTGGAGGTTTTTATGAACAAGAAGTCTTTTTCCGGCCACGATATACCGGAGGCTGCCAATCTGCCAGTTGCTCCCCTCACACCTGATGACAACGAGTTCTACGCCCTGTGCGGGTTCATCGACGATATCTTTTTACTGCCTGAGCGCCGAGAACGCATCGTAAAACTCGCACAGGACAACCACCTACCCATCTTCATGGTTGTGAATATGGTTGAACCTTACTTTGCGCTCAACCATATTACAGAGTATGACCACTCGCCTGATTCGTTTGAGACGGTGTTCAAGTATCTAAAGGCACTCGCTGACGAGGAGGGGGAGCTGTTCGAATAATCTTTTTTCATCAATACGCAAAAAAACAGGGCAGCTATGCTGCCCTGTTGATGTGTCGTGTTGTGTGATTCTTTCTGCTGTGGCAACTCAATCTTCGCAAGGCAGGCAGGACGCATCCATAACCTGCTCGTACAGTTTCTTGAATGCACGGATGCGCAAGTCGTAATCATAATAGACAACTTTTGATTCCACGACATCCTCCCGCTCAACAGCCGGAAGAATCTTTATGACAACGGTATTTCTTTTTTTATTGATGGCCTCTCTGTCCTGTGTGAGGACTGTGATGGCGTAGATTTCCTTCGTTCTCGGATACAATTCCAGGATGAAAGAAACCTTGTTCACCATGTCCAGAATCTGAAAACGCTGCCGCTTCTCAACATAGTCGTAAGACTGGCGGCGAGAAGCGCGGGACAGCACGATATCCTCGGAGACCTTATCGGCGAAGATGGCGTCTTCGAAAATGGTGCCAAGGATAATTCCAGCCTTCTCAACGGAGCATTTTCTTTCGGCGGAACGGTCCTCGAAATGTACGCTGTAAAACAGGTCCCACTCCCCGTCCTGTCCGTTTGCATGGCCCATATAGATGGTCGTAGCATTCCGAAATGAGGCAATTTTGGGTTCTTTCTCCTTCATGTTGCATCTCCCTAAAAAGTTTTTACAACAAAGGAGACACCGAGAAATCGGTGTCTCCTTGCTTTGTATGTGCCGAATCAGAACGGCAGCTCACCGTCATCATCAGAGATGTCGATAAAGCCGTCATCGTTCATAGCGGGCGCTGCGGAAGCGTATGCGGCAGGACTACCGCCGGACGCCTGCGCGTTGCCGCCGCTCTCCAGCATGACGTTTGCGTTCTCCTTTTCCACCTTATCGGCTCCCACATGGTCCTTGGCAAACAGGGACACGCGGCCGAAAGCGGCACGCTTCTTCCCTTCCTTATCCGTATAGACGGACAGTTCGCCGGAGAGAACGATGTTCTGCTTGAAGGTCAAATTGGGGTCGCCCATGACCTGATACAGGCCCATCGTGCTGCGGTCCATGAACACGCCGGCATACAGCTTGCCCTTGATAAGCTCGACGCCGGTGGTTTCCAGGAACTCCTTGAAGGTCAGGTACTTCCCATCGTAATAGACAGAAGAGAAAGGATTGCCGTTGTTGTTCTTGCGGTCATCCGGGGAGATAACAACAGTACAGGCAATCTGCTTGTACTGCTTGTTGTTCTTGGATGTGCGCTCGATGACCTTGAACGGCTTTGCCCCACTCTTGGGGAAGTGAATGCCGCACTGGAACGTGCCGTTGATGCTGACGCTCTTTTCGCCCTTGTAGGTGGAGACGACGTTCAGGTTGTTGGTGTACTCAGACATGATTTTTTCTCCTTTTCGAAATAATTTTTGTGGTTGTAGCTTGCACATTAAAAAAATGGGACAAGCGATTCTTCCCTGCGGACAGTTCCGAATGCGCTTGTCCCAGCGAAGTATCAAGTCAATTTCATGAGAGATACTTCTTTAATGTAACGCCATCATACCCTACGATTTTCAATTTTCAAAACCTGTCTGTTCGGAACCTGAGAACTCAAGAACCCCAGCGGTTCACTGGCCGAACATGGTGCAGAAGCGATAGAGCATGACAATGGTTTCAGCTCTCGTCATGTGGTACTGCGGACCAAGCGTTTGGTTCGACCGCCCCACGACAATGCCATTGGTCGCTGCCCAGCTCAGCGGGCGAACGGCGTAAGAAGAAACCGCGTAGAAATCAGCGTAAGCGTTCAGCACGCCAGTCTCCTGATAGTAAGCGAAGCCACGGTAGGTAGCGTAGCGGTACAGGATAGCGGCTGCCTGCTCACGAGTAACGGCGGCATACGGCTTAAAGGAGTTATCACCGTAGCCGTTGACAATGCCGTTCTCCGCAGCCCAGTAGATTGCATGAGCAAAGGGAGAGGAAGCAGCGACATCGTTGAAGTAGGTGTGACGTCCGGGATTTGGGCTTCCGCAGATACGGTACAGGAGCAGAACCAGCTCACCGCGAGAAACGGGCGTGTTCGGGGAGAATACGTTATTGGACACACCGTTGACGATGCCGCGAGAAGTCATGTAGCACAGCTCATTGTAGTACCATGCAGAGTTGCTCACGTCATAGTACGGATTCTTCCAGCCCGGAGTCCAGTCATGGTTCGGTCCACCGGGATACCAGTTGCCGGCATTGTCCCAGTACCCGTTGATTCTGGTGAACTCCACGTCGAGGCGGTGGTCATCTCTGACGTTGGTGAAGGTGTACTGATTGTTGCGGGTGGAAACCAGAGAACCGTCCACATAAACGGCAGAAATCCGATAGCCTGCATCGGGTTCAAAGTAGAACGTGCGGCTATTTCCTCTGGCAACGGTGACACTGCCGCTGTCATTGGGCGTTACCGTACCGCCATAGCTGGAGCGAATGGTGATGTCATATCTGGAGTTAGAGGAATTACGCTTTGCGAACTCAACGTAAATCTCGTGGTCCTCGCTGACATCGCGGAAGGTGTAGCTGCTCTTGGTTCCGACATACTCGTTATCGACATAGACGCCGATAATCTCATAGCCACTGTTCGCATAGAAGTTGAAAGTCTTATCCGCACCATCCCACACGGTATTCGTGCCAGACGGAGAAATGCGGCCGCCATCGGAAGCGGAAGCGTCGATGGTATACCGGTCATTCGTCGGTTTGGAGTGATTGGAAAGAATTTCGAAATGCTCCGTGGCATACGAGCCTCGGTAACTATTGATGCCGGTAACAAAGACAGTTGCCGTGCCAACCTGTCTGTTGTTGGAGAAGCTCAGAGTGTAGTCCTCGCCTTCCGTCAGACGGTTGTTATAGCGGTCATAGACCTTTACCGTCGGCTCCTGGTAGGTGCCGTTATAGTAGACATCATTGACAACCACGCGGAAGTCCGTGCTAATGACGTCATCATCGACCTTGACATCATAGTAGGTCATTGTTCCTTCACGAACCGTAATAGCATAATTCGGGTTCACGGGGAATTCCGCACGGATGCCAAAGTACGGGCCATAAGAGTAGCCCGTCTTGGAATAGACGGAATAACGAGGCGAACCGAGGCTGTCGCCGGGGGCGAGGCTGCCGCTGGTGATGTCATAGCGGAAGGTCGGGTCGGTATCTCGGATGCTGCAACGCACGTCGCGGATGCGCACCGTGATGGGAGCTGCCTGGATGGTGAACTCACGCACCTCGCTGACCTTGCTGTAGCTGCCGATTCCGTTGATGGTGACGCTGGCCTTGCCAGCATTGACGTTGTTGCGGTAAACGAGATTGTAGTCCCGTCCCTCTGTCAGCGTCTTTCCGGTGGAAGCGTCCTGAACGGTGGGCTTCGGCGTCTGAGCACTGCCGTTGTAGAAGACATTGGACGGGCCGCTGATAACGACGGTGCCGAGCGTTTGGACAATCGTCAGAGTACCGGGCAGAACCGTGATTTCGTAATCGGCGTTGTCCTGGAAGGTCGCGCTGACCGTCTTGGTGCTGTTCCCGTTATCCTTCACGGAATACTGCGGCTGTCCAAGCGAATCTCCGGAAGCAAGTGTTCCCTGAAGAATCGTGTAGGTGTAGGAGGCCGGGTCCTTGACATCCTGCACATCGTCCACCTTCACGACTAACTGAGCGGGGTGAATGGTGAACTCACAGCTGTCAACATACCCTGCATACTTCCCCATTCCGAGAATGTACGCAATTCCCGTGCCGGCGTGAACATTGTTGCTGTATTCCATCCGGAAGTCAGTACCAGCAACCAGTTCCGTGCCGCCCACTGTGATTTTTGGCGTCGGCGTCTGTGCTTTTCCGTTGTAGATGATGCCGCTGCTGTCGATTTCGCCGATACTGGGGCCGGACACGGCCTGCATTACGGCATAGTCTCCTTCTGTCCTCTCCGCCCCAGCAGTGCCGAGAGCTTGTGCCGGTGCTGTGACCAGCGTAAGCGTCAGAACTGCCGAGAGTGCGGCGGAACACACACGGTTTTTCCTATTCATGCAAAATTTCTCCTTTCAAAATTTTTGGGGTTCCGCTCTATATATTATCCCACATATACACCTATTAGTCAATTTATTTCTGACTGAATATCCAAAAAGGCCGAAAATATACAAAAAAACTGCGCGTCCTCCTTTTTCAGGAAGACGCGCAGCTTTTCAACTTTTCACCGTGAACGCAGCGTGAAGCCGGTCGCCCAAAAGGGTGTGCCGAACATCTGTCTGGTTGTTCAGTATGGCGGTGTTGAGCGCCTCTGTCTGACCAATCAACGCGACGTTCTGCTTGGCTCTCGTCACGCCCGTATAGATGATATTGCGCTTGAGCATAACTTTGTGTTCCTCGGATACCACCATGATGACGGTTTGGTACTCTGAGCCTTGGCTTTTATGCACGGTTGTGCAGTAAGCAAGGTCAAGGTCCTGCATCATCTCAGGCGTATAGTCATGGCGTTTGCCGTCCCCGTTGAATTCGATAGACGCGATGTAAGTCCATCTGTTCATATCGTCCGGGTCCGGCATTTTGCTGATTTCATGGATAACGCCGATATCGCCGTTCATAGCGATTTCCGTGTTTTTCGTCTGCATGACCAAATCACGCGGACGAAACTCCAGCTTTCGAATCTTGATGCTCTCCTCCCCTTCTATGGGCGGATTGATAAGATTCTGGAGCTGGCGGTTGAACTCGTTGACGGAGAGCAGGCCCTTGTTCCGGAACGGATTCAGCAGAATCACATTCTCCAGACCAAATTTCTTCACCGCTTTCACATAGAACGCGCAGGCGGTGCGGAGAATTTCTTCCGGTGCAGACCGCTCAATGAAACAGAATGTGTTAGTAAAAGTGAGGTTTGTGCAGCCCTGGTTGATTTTCAGGCTATTCCCAACAATGGGGTTATCCTGTGCCTGACGGAAAATGACGCTCAGTCTGGTTGTTGGAACAGCCTTGCTGCGAATCATTTCACGAAGCACATTACCAGCACCGACAGATGGCAGCTGGTCAGGGTCGCCGACAAAGACGACCTTTGCTCCATCAGGAATCATGGACAGAAGTTTCGCAGCGATGAACTGGTCCATCATGGAGGACTCGTCAATAATAAACAAGTTCCCTTCCAGGAAGCCCTCGTTGCGGTTGTCCAGCTCCGGTACTCCGGTGTAACCGATAGCAGAATGAATGGTCTGTGCCGGAAAGCCGGTCGCCTCAGACATTCTTCTTGCGGCTCTTCCCGTCGGAGCCAGAAGCACAGCATTGGAATCTCCACCGAACACTTGCTGATGGACATAGAGAACAGCCTTTGTGACTGTTGTTTTGCCTGTGCCGGGTCCGCCGGTGATGATTTCGACCTGATGCTCAAAAACACCGTGTACGGCGTCTCGCTGGCTGTCGGCCAGCTTGAAGTTCGCATCTTCGTACTCTTCGATAAAGGTATCAATTTCTGTGATTTTAGAATCGGAAGCGCTCATAATGCGGCGAATATCTTTGACAATCCCCGTCTCCTCCTCAAAGGATTTGGTGGAATAGACCATGTTGGCTGTGACCTTGATGGTCTTCATCTTATACGCTAAGTTCAGCGCCTCTTTGCAGTTGTCCTCGGACACCGCGTTATGGAAGCCAGCATTAAGCACCCTGGTCATCTCACCGAGCAGTTCGTCCTTTGGAACGCACACATGGCCTTCCATAGATTTTTGCTCGAAAATATAAGCAAGGGATGCGATAAGGCGTGCCGACCTTGCGGGGTCAAAATCCGGCAGCGCACGCGCCAGCCTATCCACGGTCTCGAAGCCGAAGCCTCGCACCAGCATCAGGGAATAAGTATGATGCTCAACGGTATCCAGCGGGTCAAGCTCATTCTTGTTGCAGTAGCGTACCAGGTCGTTGAGCATCTTTGGCGTAATCGCCGCCGCTGCATCGCCGAGCTTTGCAATGATTTGCCGCTGAAACTCCGTCTCTTTCAGTCTGGTCATCAGCTTTGTTACTGTTTTATCAGTAACGCCATTGACAGCCTTGAGTTGAGACGGGTCAGACTCCAGTACATTCCAGACGCCATCGCCCCATTTGGCGTAGATACGCCCGGAAACGACTTTCCCGATACCGCATTTCAAGCTGCAAAAATAAGAGACAATGGCCGCCTTACCTTTTGGCTGCTCCATATCGAAGTAGCTTACTTCGAATTGGCGTCCATACTTCCCATTCTTGCTCATTCCCCACTTTCCGTGAAGGGTGTAGATGATGTCGCTTGCCGTCGGAAGGTTGCTTCCGCACGCGACGAGATACTCACCGGTATCCGCATCCTTATAGCGGACGACCATGAAGCCGTCCGCCGAATGGATGGTGAAGGAGTGTTTGCAGCGCACCTCCTCCTTCAGCGTCTGGTTGATATCGTTACACAAAGGCTGTCACCTCCTTCCGGAGGCACAGCGTCTGTGGCTGATGTGTCTCATTTTTTCATTTCTCCTCTCAATGAAGAAGCATCACTTTTTGCGAGTACGCACCTTTTTCCGTTTGATGCTGAAGACCCGTGAACTTTCCGGATTTACTGACACACACTGATTGTACGCATCAGGGAAGCGGATTTTCAGAGTTTCCATATCCACGTTCGTTCTCGAACGCGGACTCCATTTGACTTCCATAAACTCATTGTCGGGAAGATTGATACGTCCCTCTACGGCGTCGTTCAGCTTGAGCATGAACAATTCAGAGATAGCATCCTGGCGCTCCTTGATGGCATCGACTTCCTTCTGCTTCGCGGCGCGGTTTTCACCAAGCGTGAGCCACTCATTTGCGGCGGCCAGCATATCCAAGTCGTGCGTCATATCGACAGCATCGGCGCTGGGGTCTGCATAGCCGCTGTGATAGGTTCGGATGACTTCGATATCCTTCTTCGGGATACCGGAAGCCTCCGGCTCCACATTCGGCTCCACATAGGTGTTCCACCACTCTTCTCCGTTTGCCAGCTGGTCGTCTTCCGCCAGCTTATCGCGCTCAACGCAGCGGGCGACGAACTGCTCGCCGCTGTACGCACTACCGACGTAAAGTCCGCCAACGATAAGGTCAACGATGAACAGGCAGCCAATGTATGTTCCCTGCACGCGGTCATCATCCAGCACAGCCGGATACTGGCGCGTCTGCGGGACATAAGAGCGGGGAATCTTGCCGTCTTTCCATGCGTCCCAGTTTTCAGCGACGGTCGTTTTCGCCTCAAAGACAAAGATACGGCCATCCGGTGAGATGACAATGCCATCAATGTTCGCCGTCTGATGCGGGTACTTCCTGGAACGAAACATCCGTGTTTCGGGAATCCGCTTGAAGCCAGTCAGCTTCAGAAAGGCGTCAATGACTCTATCCTCCATGATGTGTCCACGCTCGAAGACGGCCTGGGCATCATTAGACGGAATGAGTTCAGGGGTGCCAACCTTGTCGTGGTAGGTCTCCTGCGCCGTTTTGTACCGGCTCTCGCCACGGATGGCGGCGGCGTCAGAGCCGCCGATGCCGAAGTGACGAAGGGCCTCCCACTCTTTCGTCTGCACGAAAGCGCAGTCAACGACGACCTCCGCATTCGGCCACTCGAAGCGATGCTCGACAGGCTTCCCGTCGTAGCTGTTCTGCACCCACATGGCAAGTTCCACGCTGTCCATCCGCTCGAACAGGTCAAAGCTGTTGTCAAACAGGATTTTGGCCGTCTTCGCGAACGCCGCGCCGTCCATGCCGGACTTTGCGAGCGCGTCATCGAGTTTTGCCATACGGGCCTTAATGACCTTCACCGTGTCCTCGAAGTAGGACCGTTTTCCCGCACAGATGTGCGGGCAGGAATCAGGCAGATTGCATTCAAAATAACTCATTTCTCATTCTCCTTTTTGTACTTTTTCTTCGCGCATTCCGGGCAGAGGACGTTTTCGCCGCTCTGCATCATGGTCATGTAGATTTCCTGTCCAAACGCGCTGATGAAGCACTTGGAGCAGAAAACCTTTCCGCATCCTTCCGCCTCACACGACCACAGTTCCCCGTGGACGTCATCGGAGGCGTCCCACTTCGCGTTGTGGCCGCAGAAATCGCAGGTGTAGGTATCTGTCTTTTCGACATACATAAGCAGTTCTCCTTTCATGGGCGGCGGTGTGGGATTGCTCCGCACACCGCCGTAATCACTTACTTCCAAGCAACTGTTCCACCGATGTCATAATCGGACCAGTTGAGGTTCAGCGTCTTTCCGATAAGCTCTTCCAGCTCCAGAACCTTCGCATCGCTCGCACCTGCGTGCTTGGCGTAGGTGGGAATTTGTGCCATGCTCAGGTAGATGTCCAGCGCAGACATACGCGGGGAGTTGATAGCAAAGGTATCAACTTCTTCACGCGCAGGGTCAGCATACTTTCTGGGGATTTTCAGGTAGGAGCAGATGCCAACGAGACAGTTGACGGGATTGGAAATTTCCATGCTTCCCATCTTCTGCATCATTGCTGCGCCATCCTCAAACAGCGCATACAGTCCGCCCGCTTCGTCCTCAAATTTCTCCAGGCCGTACTTCCCTGCCGCCTGCTTCTTGTGCTCGACACGGATTCCCTTTCCAATGGCAAAGGAGAAGGAACCGCCGGGGGACATCAGCTTCGGCATCAGAATCGCCGAACTGGTCGCCGTGTCGCTGGTAGACAGACGGACAACAGGAACCCAGTTGATGGCGTGATTCCGAGAGACTGCGTTCGACAGCGCCTTCTGGTACTTATCAATGAGTTCGTCTCGGACGTCGGGCAACTCCCAGACAGCGCTGGTATAGCTATGGGAATTGAACCCTTCCTTGAACTTCGGGACGCCGAATCGGTTGTTCAGCTTCTCCTTCGTGATACGGACCAACTCGCTGATGCGCATAATGGCGTAACCGTCGGATGCGCCGCTGTGCAGCGCGGACAGTTTGCCATAACGCAGCAGGAGAAGCCCGTTTCCCTTGGCATACCGCAGAGCGATATTCAAGCACTGCGCAAGGTCGGCAAACCCTTCCGCTTTCACCATGTTCGCATTGGCGGGGCCAATCAAACCGGCGGTGGTGTAGAGTGTCGCACGACCGGTATCACGCAGGCACCAGGTCGTGCCCTGATACTGAACCATGAGGTTCGTACCGTAACCACCATGCAAATCGTTGACGGCGGTATCATGTGCTGTATCATGGTCAACGCCATACTTTGCCACAGCATCCGCTACGAACATCGGCCCATCCAGAGGAATGACCTGAAGCTCTTTGCGAGGGATTTCGGGGAGCCACTCGCTGTTGTTTTCCATGTCCCGGATAGAGTCGATAAATTCCGACTCGTCATGGAACATTTCTTGGAAATCGTCAAAAATCTTGCTGCTCATTTTTTCATTTCTCCTTTTCGTGAATTGTTAGGTGATATATAAAAGCCAGTATCCGCAAGGGATACTGACTGAACTTTCTTTATGTATGTGATACTTCCTTTGTATGGTCTCAGCATACCGGCGGATGAAGAAAACGCCTTATTCTCCTTCCAAGAACCCAAGAACCGAGGAACCTTACGGCTCGGTAAGGCAACGAAGCCTTTCCTCCCGGCAAAATAGTGCAAATATGCCCTCTCATGGTGCATTTCTGCTCTTGCATGGACCTTTGGAATCCGGACAAAAAAGCGAGCAGGCATTAAGCCTGCTCGCAGTTTGCGGTTCGCTGAATGCGGATTCAGTTTTAGCCCCGAAGAGTGGCAAAAACTATTTTTCGCATTGGCTCTCAAGATAATCCACATCATCCACATATCCGGATACGCGGATATGCAGAAAGTTTTCGTCAGGCTCCACACCAACGACATCGTAGCTGATTTCCGATAGGCAGCAATTCAGTCCGACAAGACGCTCGGTAAGAATATCATCGAATCCTTCCATGTCATTTCCAATGATGTCATCCAGCGAGATGCCAACGACACCGGAAATTTGGCCGTCATCATCGAGATTTTTCAGAATTTCTGCGGCGGTGTAAGGCTGTTCCATAACCGTGTAGTTTAAGAGTCCCATTTTTGCTTCTCCTTTTGTGTTTTATTGATAATATATAAAAAGCAAGTATCTGCAAAGAATACTGGCTGTTTTTTCTTTGTGTTTGCGATACTTCTTTTATATAGTCTTAGCATACCAGCAGATGGAAAAACGCTCTATTCTATTTCAAGGAACCTGAGAACCAATGAACCACAAAGAAAAGCGCCGCCCGTGATGGGCGACGCTTCTGTTCCGGAAAGATGATTCAGGGGTTTGCGGCAAAAAGCAGGTTACTGATTTCTCCGCACACAGCGTAGATGCCGGCGGTATCTTTCTTTCCGCTGGCTCCGGAGGTAAGTACGACCACGCCGCAGCCCGTGTCAGGATTGTAGCACATGAGGTTGTACGCACCGTATGCGCTGCCGGTGTGATAGAACAATCTGCTCTGCCCATAGGTATTGGCTCGCAGACGCAGAGGCTGGCACTGGTAGAATCCGCCGGACACAGCCTTATCGCCGTGTGACTCCAATGTGGAGACGATGGACGGAGAAAGGTACTGTGCGCCCTCGTATTTGCCATCACCGGCAAGCAACGCCACAATTTTTCCAAGGTCGTAGGCGCTGATGGTGAGTCCGCCTGCGAATCCACTGCCGTCCGTACCGGGCAGTTCGTCATCAATAGCCTTGAGCATTTCCTGATAGGACAGGCCTGTGCTGCCATCGGCACGGTAGAGCACCGCCAGTTTTTTCGTATCGGATACACTCCCTGTTCGGAATGCCGCGTCGATGGATAGTGGACGGTAGAGGTAATGTCCAAGCAGCTCGTCCATCGTGCAGTTGTTTGCTCGCTCGACCGCAAGCCCCAGTGCAGAGAAGGCATAGTTGTTATACAGCCAGTTTTCCAAATTGCCGGAGCAGACCTTGCGTGTCGCAGACGAAGACATAAGTCGCGTCTTCATCCCATCATAGCTCCTTGATACATCCTCCGGTGCCCTGAGAGAAGATGTATGTGTGAGAACGGAACGGACTGTAATGTGGTCTCCTTCCCGTGCTTTGTGGATGGGAAATCCGAGGTAGGTGTCCAGCTCTGTATCGAGAGTCATCGTTCCTTCTTCTGCGGAAAGGTTCACTGCCATACCAACAAGCACTTTTGAGATGGATGCAGCCCGAACTTTCGTATCTGCTGTCATGGCTGATACTCCACGAACCGCCTCTCCATACGCAAAGGTGTCGGATACATGGCCGTCCTTAATGTACGCAATCGACAGACCGACCGCACCGTACTTTTTTGCAATCGCATTGATTCTGTTTTGCAGCGCTGCGTGCTGTTCTGTGGCTTGCACCACGGCTGACGCCGGGATTGTCCGGACAACAGGTCCGGTATTCTGGAGCCAGCAACCGAGTGCGAGAATCATATCGACAGCTTCTTTATGATTCATCGTGCCTTTCGGCTCGAATCCTTTTTCTGAAGCGGTCAGGATGCCGTTCTCCATGCACCATTTCACAGCTCTTCTCGCGTAAAGCGGGACCTGCGCGGCGTCAGCGCACGCAAGCAGCGTGCGGGATGAAAGCGGAGCGGCGTCACAGCCCATCGCCTTCGCCAGACGGGCAGCCATCACAGCGGCCTCATTCCGTGTCAGCGGTGTGTCCGGCTCCAGTACGCCGGCCGCCGTGCCATTTACGATTCCGTTTGCCTTTGCCCAGCTCACCTGAAGCGCGTAGTATGCGTTCTCCGGAACATCGGTGAACGATGTGCTCTGAACCGTATCAAGCTCCGGGTTTGCGAGGTTCACCAGCATGGTCAGGAACTGCGCCCGTGTGGTCTCACCTTCTGTCTCAAGCATTTCTTCCGGGATACCGTCCGGCACGCCGGCTTCAAGACTCTGAGTCGGCTCAGTGTTATACGTTGCGTCTCGCACCTCCGTATCGGTCTCAAATTCTAATACTGCGGAGCTTGGCGTCGCGAAAAGCAGCAGCAAAAAAGCCGCAGCAAATGCGGTAAATTTTCTTTTCACGTTCATAAAAAATATTGGCCGCTCCTCCCCCCACGCCTTTCGGCGCGTGGGGGAGATACGGCATTCTCCTTTCCGATAAAATTATTGCCATCTCACGGCATGGTAGATTCCCGCTCCCTGTTCCGGGTCATTTTTGCTTGCTGGAAGGTCTTCATAGTGGACGCCCCGCATCTTCCGGGTAATCTTGATGGGATACGGAAGAGCTGCGTTGTCCTCGTTGTAGCAGGCAATGTCGATGCCGACGCCGCGAAGCTCGGCACTATAGGGCCGGTATAAGCTGACGGTTTCCCTCAGATGCTTGTCGAGCGCGTCACGCAACTGCTCAAACGGGATGGACAGGTCTGCAATGACCGGATACCATCTGAAATCCTTCAGACGGTACTGCTTTACGCTCCCGTTGTAGAAGCGGTGGATATGCGGAAGCAGGAAGTCCGGATTCTCCGCGATGAATGCGCGGTTCCACCGAACGACCAGCTCGTACACATCCTGCCCGTTGAACTCGCCGTAGCCTTCATAGCATGGCTCGTGGATAAAGGTCCCGTCCGGGCAGGCAATATAGCCTGCCCGGTCAATACGCAGATTCTGTGTGTTGTCAGTATCGGCAAAAAGCCAGGAAAAGCATCCCATGTCTCCGCCTCCCCTCTCACGCCGCGTTGGAACGAATGTCCGTGAGGATGCGCTCCAGCGCCTTGTATACGCCGGACGGCGTAAGCGCGTGCTGTTCCTCCGACAGGTCATTCCCTCTCCCGTGGTTCCACAGGAGAAGCGTGAAGATTTCAGGGTGTTCCGCGAACACGCGGCCATATACGGCCTTCGTATCAGCGTTCAGGATGGACACGGTAGCATTCATCCCCCGGTTCTTGAGCGCACGGCAGATGCGCCGCGCCTCCAGACGGAGCGCCTGCTTGGATTCATCCAGCAGCTTCCCATCCTCGCTCATGTCGAAGTAAATGGTCAGGTTGCCGTTGAACGCGCCATGCACAGCGCCGCCATCCACGATATCGAACAGCTTCACATTCTCAATGTCATACTCAAAACGCACCAGTGTTCTCATTATCATTTCTCTCCTTTTCCGTTTTCAAAAATGATTTTGGCCGCCTTGCGAAGCTCTGCGACCTTTTTTGCTTTGCTTCCTGTGTCATCCAGGTCGAACGCAAGCCCAGCGTCCTTGAACCGCGTGCAGCCGTTCATGGCGTCATCCCAGAGCGCACCGCGCTCCTCCTGCGCCTTGCTGAGCAGCGCCGCCTTATCCGAAGACGCGGCGAGCTGCTTCTTCAGCGCGGGAAAATCGCTTTCGCCCATGTCGCAGGCGTCCGTATACTCGAAACGCTCATAGAGCGAATCAAGGTACTGGGTGGCTTTTTTTGTTAAGCCAAATCCCTTTACATAGACGTCTTTCCCAGCAGAATCGCTCAGGAAGCAGAGGCTCGGATTGGACTGCGCGGAGAATTCGTAGACCACCTCGCAGACAACCTCCAAATTTTCCATGCTTTCTTTACGATTGGGGACATATTTCCCTTTCAGCTGCTTGGTCAGGAACTCCTCCAGACCTTTGCGCTCCTCGGACGGGAATTGCCATGTAGCCCGCCACGAATTCCGCTGTAAGACGGGGTAGACCGCGCCGCCGACGAGAGCGGCGAATTCATCCGCCGCGTCATCTCCGAAGAACTCAAGAGCGCTTCGGAGCCACGGCAGCAAGGAAGAAATCACATCTTCGGCGATATCCACCGCTCGCGTTTCCTGCTGAATGCCGTATACGCAACGCGCCAGAATCGTGAGGTCGTAGATGCTTTGCGGCTTTCCGATGTGCCACGCATAGAAGATTTTCGTGCTCATTTTACGCCTCCGTTTCCGCCTGCTGCATCAGCTGGGCAAGAATATCGTAGGCGTCTGTACCCTTTACCTTGTTGAGCAGTGCCATTGTGTCCGCATAACGCTCTCTGATGACAGGCATACCGCAGAGCGCGGAACGAACCTGAAAATATCCCGGCGTCCGCTTGGCGGCAGCCAGCAGATGTGCTACGTTGCAGACACTCAACTCTTCTGCGCATCCGGCCCACTCGAAGGAGTCTCGGCCGATGGGTGCGCCGTTGCGAGGCGGGGTATTCCGCTCAATGGCGTCCAGGTACTCCTGCGTGTAACGTTCGGTGGAGGTGTCTTGAAGCGCCGCATAGGCCATCTTGAACGCTGCCAGCCACAGCCAGATGCGGTGTGCGATGGTTCGTCCCATATACGGGACGGTCTCCACGCCGTCCACGTCCATCTCCAGCCATGCGGAGAAGGCATCGGGATTTGCCGCGAAGCCCTTCTCAGCGCTGAAGCCGTCCAGCAGGTCCGTTTCTCTCTCGTCGAGGTCGAACTGATACTCTGTTTCTCCGTTTTCGAGCATATCGGGATGATTGCCCCTATACTCTTCCAGCAGCATGGTCTTGCGCTCGCGAAGCTCACGCTTGGCCGTGTCGTAATCAAAGAAGTAGTCGTCCGTTGTGCAGACAAATTTCTCCATGAAATAGCCGGGGGTTTTCCAGTAGCCGGAAAGAGCCTTCAAAGTGGCAGTCTCCGTCAGGCGGATGACCGCAGAGCCAAGGTCTCCGGTGATATACACATGATAGCCGTCCATTACCGCACGAATCGCGTACGCCTGCGTCCCCGGCTGTCTCCAGTTCAGGACTCGCACGTTTTCGTCCAGAATGTCGAGGCGTGCCTTGTGATTTGCGAATCGCTTTTCAGCTTTTACCATTTCCTGATTCATTTTTTACTTCTCCTTTCCGCGTTCAGCAGTAGCTGCGTGCAAAATCCCGGTAAGCGTCGATACTCATTTCGCAGTCATCGACCAGTCGGTTGATGACGGAGATTTCGTCCTCGGCAACACCGGAATCCTGAAGCTGCTTGAGCTTCTCGTTCACTTCCTCCACGGTCTCACAGGTGGTGAACCGGTGAGAATGGAAATCCAAAACATAAAACATAGAAATCTTCTCCTTTCGGTTTTCAAATGGTTGTGTTGTAATCCTTCGTCTTCACTTGGATGATAATTTGCGTACATTTGACAGTCACGAATGTCACTTTTGCTTCCAGGATACCCGGCATAGCGACTGCCGGAATCTGGTATAGGCTGCGAAAATGCCCAATCTCCTGCAAGCCGACGCGAACTACGACAGGGATTTCATCGCTGGCGGCACCGATTTGGCTGCAAAAGTCGAAAACAGTCAGTTTCTTCATAGGGTTATCCCCCACTCAGTTCCAGCAGAGATTCCTGATTTCGCGGTCAGACAGACCAATCGTTCCATCCAGCATCTCCGTCAAGAACTCATACTGCTCGTCGCCAGTCATGCGGTCGGCATACTCCAAAACATTGTGGATAATGCGACCCGCCGTGCCGTCGATGTCGAAGTTGTTCAGAAGCCACTCGTAAGTGCCTTCGAGGCCGCAGGCTTCAGTCTCCTCGTCATCTGTGTCTGCATCGGAAGTCTCGTTGTCGGCGTCGCCATTTTCAAGAGCGTCGGCAAGGTCGTTGAGCATCTCTTGGATGGCGTCAGCGTCCTTCACCAACGTCTTGATGTCTGGCACACCACTCACGTTGCCCTGCGCATCGACCCACATCTTGACGTGTTCCTCGGTATCGAAGCTGTCCGCGTAAGAACGGACTTCGGCTGCGAGACTCTCGGCGTCAGATGCGTCTTTCGTCAGAACCGTGAAGGAGAAATCTTCCCCCGCCGGACTGCTCTGGTTAAATTCGATGCTATCGCTGTCCATATTGACTACCCATCCGTGGCTTTCCGCAATTTGAATCATTTTTTCCATTTTTCGATTCTCCTTTTTTTGAAAATTTTTTGATATATAAAAGCCAGTATCCGTATGGACGCTGACTGAACTTTCTTTGTATTTGTGATACTTCTTTTGTATGGTCTCAGCATACCGGCAGGCACGGAAAACTCCGCATTTTGCAAATTGGAACCTAAGAACCGAGGAACCTCGAATCTGGAGTGTGAAAAGGCAAAAAGAAAAAGCGCCGCCCACAAAGGGGCGGCGCTCAGGTTTAAGACTTGGGAATGGCCTCCAGAAAGGGTTCGACCTTCCGGAACACCTTCTCAGAGCAGAGAACATTATTTCCGTTGCCAAGGTGCAGTTCCACGCGGTCGCCGATTCTGTTCCAGACCTTCTCCCCGTGCAGTGTATAGACGGGTAGGCTGCCGTATCTGCCGGCTTCCACGGTATGCAGCAGAGACGTCAGGTTCTTGATTTTATACAAGGGCCGTCACCTCTGTCATTTCCCCGTCGCAGCGGAGAATCTTGAAGACTGCCATATCCACATTGGGATATGCCTCGGCAATCTTCTGGGCGACCTCGGCCTTGGAGGCTGCGTATACGTCCATGATGAGCATGGGACCACCGCAGTCCGCCCAGTTGCCCTCCTGGGATTCATCCATCGGGTCAGCATCCTCGGACAGCTGCTGGGGGAAGTAGCCCTGCGCGTCGCGCACATACGAGCTATTAAGGAACACAAGATAGCGGCATTCCGCAACCTTGTCCCTGACTCGCTCAAAGAAGGCGCTGGCATCGAAGAGCTTTACCGCTTCCTCAAAGTGACTCGCACACTCCTGCGCAGGGACAAACAGGGCAATTTCGTCACCCTCCGGGTCGGTATCCTCGCCGAACAGAACGGTCCCCCACGGCTTGCACTGTCTGGTCAGTTCCGTTGCAATGCTGCGGAGCGCTTTCCTCGCCTTCTGTTTGGCGTCCTTGACAGCAGGGACATCCATCCAGTTACTGTTGAACATCGTCGTGAGGAGCATCCCATCCTCGCCGCTGTAAGTGACCGTATAGAGATTTGCGTCGCAGCCGGGGCTGAACTGATAGTGTTCGTACAGTTCCTTCACCGCAGCGGGAAGCCGCTCAGAGTCACCTGTCGAAAACCCAGAACCGGGATAGTTTACCTCGCCCTCGGCGTTACACCAGTAATACATGGAATCGGTCTGATATGCTTTGTTCAAACTTTTAATCATTTTTCATTTCTCCTTTTTCCGTATTTTTCTTATTCATTGCCCGCCCGGATAACCGCAGCGACGGCCTCTGGCGTCGCGCCGATGGCATCCGTATAGTTGATGAACTCGTCCTCGGCATAGTCGCGTCCGCCCACGATGTAGGCAGAAACTACCATAGTCCAGAGGTGTTTGAAATCCTCAACGGACATATCGGCTGGCCGCTTAGCCAGCAGCCTTGGATGGGTCTTGGCAACAATGTCCAGCAGGGCATCTTCGTCGATGGTCTTGCTGTACGCATAGGTCTCCTTGTCGTTCAGGAGTCGTTCGACCTGTGCGGCCAGGATTTCGACGCGCTCATAAGCGGTCAGCTCCCCGGCACCGTCGTCAGGGCCGCAGCCGTTGTCCAGCTGGGCCTGGAATGCGGCCAAGTCTTCGTCCCAACAGGCGGTGTGCGCCAAGTAATAATAGGCGTTCTCGACAGCCACATTGACGTCGAACCTGGAGTCATACTCCAGCTCGTCCAGTGCCCTGTCAATGACCTCCCGAACCCGTTCAAGGGTGAGAGAGGAGGATTCGTAGTCTTTCAGCAATTTCATGGTTCTGTCTCCTTTCGAGTCAAGAAAATCAGTTGTTGGGCTTCAGAATATCGGGTATCCAGTTTTCAGCAGATGGCCTGCGGAGACTCTCCGGCACGCAATCATAGAACGCCGAATTTTCCGCCACAGCCATGTCGATAATCCAGAAATCGTCACCATTCTGCATCACGTCGATGCTCCACTGGCCTTGCAGGTCAAGCGCCGGCAGGAATTCCCGAATGTGTTCCACCACGGAATCGACATTCTCATGGTAGCGCCGCATCAAGGTCGCTTCGTGACTTTTGAAAATCACATAATCGTGCATCTGATGCGGACTGTTTGCGTCCGAGCATGAACCAAAGCGATTGAGCATAGTCTTCGGCTCCCAATAGGGAGAGACACCGATGACAGCATCGCTGTCACAGTCAACAAATACGCGATATTCCGTATGAAGCGGCAAACCATGATAGATACAGGGATTTCCCTCTTTATCTGGAATGAATTCCCGCACGACCCACTCATTTGTCGTTGAGACCCCATAAATGCAGGGAAAGCTAAGGGGACCGGCCATCTGTAACGCCTGATGGTGGATGTAGAGCAAATACTCGCCAAGCTCTCGAACCTCTTTTTCTCCGTGTACCAGACAATTCCGGAAGTCGAACTTCGATGAATAGGTGCCGGTTTTCACGAAGTAATCCCGCTCGTCATTCAGGCGAAATACAGCGTGCGCCCAGTTATCGACGATTTGGATGGTCGAAGGCGTTAGGCTGTGATAGTCCAGACGAGTCAGCTGTAAGAGCGTCAGGGGGACCTTGGCTATCGTCGTTGCCGGAATCCGGAAGAATCCAGAATCCCGGTAGGCACTCACAAGCTCCGGGAACCAATGTCCGATGGAGTTGCGATTCTGCCCGATGATGCGGTAGGCCAGCGCATCAAGGTCAAGGATGTCCAGTCCCTGCCGAAAGCGGTTATACGCATCCCTACGGTCCTTCGGCGTCTTCCCGTTCTGCATCTTGTCGTAGTAGAACAGGAGCGCAGCTGAGGAGGTGATGTCAAGGTCTCGCTGCATCAGTTCCCCACTCAGCTGCGGTCGCAGCGAAGCGGGAATTTGCAGCAGGTCCTGATTGGTGACAGGAGCATTTTTCTCCGGTGCGTTGGAAAGCGATTTTTCAATTTTGTCTGTTTTTCCATCATAAGTGTAGGTCAGCGTCTGCCCGATAAGCTCCTTCACGATGCGTTCCGTAAGAGCTTTCAGCTCTTCCGGGCTGTCGTCGCCGAGCCGCTCGTTTTTCGCCGCTGCCTGCCTGGAATTGACCTCGAAAATGCTTTCTGGCTCAGTCTGCAACGCAGCTTTGGAATAAGCCTTCTCGAAGGCATCCAGTGCATCAGGACTGACGCGCAGGATTTCCGCGATTCGGTCTCTGCTAATGTAGAATTTCTGTGCGGATGTCTGAGCAAACAGATTGTCTAAACCAAACATCTTTACCCCCCCTTATGCAATTTGGAAATCGGCGTTTTTTACATAGTCTTCCGCTTTCTTCTGAAGCTGGCTGACCTTGCAAATCACGTTCTCCTCGTCGTCGATATCCTCGTAACTGCTGTCACAGCCGTCTACCACATTACCGTTTGCGGCAATGTAGAGCGTATCGAAGGCAATGCTGTTGTACTCTGTGGAGTAATCCGTTACCAGCTCGTCCATGTCGGTCTTGAGCACCTCCGGTGCTCTTACGCCGATGCCGTTCTCGTTGGCGCGGCCGGTATTGAGCAGCCAATTCAAATCGTCATCCTCGACCGAATGCTTTTTACCCCGGCCGAGGAAGGACAAGCCTCTCAGAATTTTCGCGTTGTCGTTGTCGCGGAACGCCTCGTGGAACATATCCTCAGAGATATCGACCTCGCACATATCCGGTTCTTCCATCTTTGGATATGCCTCCAGCAGCGTCAGCGCGAGGTCGCGCATCTGCTCCTTCGACGCCGCTCCGTTGGTGGCAACGTAGAAAGAATTCGGCATCGTACCGTAACGCTCCGCAAGTTCAAAGTATCGCTTGATGGCCGGCACATTCAAAGATGGCTCGCCGCCCGTGAAAGTGACAGAACCGGGATAGATGTGCTTGGCGATTTCCGATAAGGTGGCTGTTGAAATGTCCAGATTCTGCGCATCTCCGCGCAGGCAGTGCTCGCATTTCATGTTGCAGCGCCGCGTGACCTCAATGGCGAGGTAATTTACATAAATCTCCATTTTCATTTCTCCTTTTTTGTGATGGTTATGTGATATATAAAAGCCAGCACCCACGCGGGCGCTGACTGAACTTTCTCTTTTGTTTGTGATACTTCTTTGGTATGGTCTCAGCATACCGGCGGAAGTGGAAATTGCCGCATTCACCTTCCAAGAACCTGAGAACTGGAGAACCGGAGAACTGCAAAGAAAAAGCGCCGTCCATTACGGGCGGCGCTTTTTATCAAATTTTGTGGGTGCAGTACGGGCAGCGCTCGTCTGTCGCGTAGCAGATGCACTCGGTATCATCCTGCCAGGGGTGGCAGGTATTGATGCGGAACCGTGCGGAAAGCGCGGTTTCCAGATAGTCGGCCACAGGACCAATGGCGGCCATATCCCAGCGAAGCGGAAGCCCGTCGTCGGCATCCTCCTGTAAGGAGTGTTCGCCGGCGGCTTCCTTCGCCTCGTCCGTAGCGTCAGACAGGAGGCCCTCCGGAAGCGCGTTGACGTGTTCCACGGAAAGCTCATTCACAGCTGCAAGAAGAGCCTCTTTCGGCGCTTCCCCGTTTACGCTGTGGCCTGTGACAACCGCGCAGATGAAGTCGAACACTGCGTTGTCGATGCGGTCGCCGGCCTCGGCGAGGAGGTCGTTGTCCTTGACAGGCTCCCTGCGGATGGTGCCATGCGTCCACGGCCCCGTGTAGGTGCCGATGCTTGGCAGGCGCTCCAGCAGGGCTGCTTTCATGCCGTCAAGGTACGCCTTGTAGTGCTTCCTCTGGAAACCCTCCGAACAGGGGTTATCCTTCTGAAGCAGTTCCACGGCATAGGCCCAGTCGCTGTCCTCAATGCCGATGTAAAACAGGCTGCTTTCGAGGATGACGCGCACATTGCGGCCAAGCCACTTGTCCTGCTTGACACGCGCAAAGCTGGGATACCTGTGCGTGAAGTTCTCCACAAAGCACTCCAGCACATCATCCAGCTCGTTCGCACTGCCTTCGTCATCGAAGAGCCAGTCATCACTGGACAAAGCCTCGGTGCTGAGGTCCTTCTGGAGAACGGTGTCCTCGCAGTTATCTTCGTGCCGAAACACATTTGTGTAGTCGTTGTCGATGTAGAACAGGCCCTCATACGGACCATTCACACAAGCATTACCTTTTCCCATTTTTTCATTTCTCCTTATTGTCAAAAAACCGTAGATTCTCAGATGTCGTCATCACCGACATCGAACCCCAAATGACAGAATCCAAACTCGTCGGACAGCCAGTTGGAAATCGTGTCGAGCCATTCTTCCCTACTTGCGAAATGGGACTGGTCGAATTTACTCGGCAGCTCGACTTCCTTCGGCAGGGAGGCAAGAGCCTCCCCGTCGCCGTCGGTGTCCCAAAGGATATTGCGGATTTTCATTTTTTCTCCTTTCAGTCGGCAGACACATACCACCAGCCGGTGTATCTGTCTTCTTCGTGATTTCTTTCGTCCTCCTTGGGGTCGTAGTAGCCGGTGTGGAGGTCAAAGGCCTCCCCCCGTTCGTTGTAAAGCTGCCACAGGAGGTCGCACAGCGCGTTCGCGGCAGATTCTGTCTTGCACAGAATCTGGTCTCCATCGCTCCAGACTTCGCCATCGGAATAGTCGCGAACCCGCGCACAGATGAACGAAAAGAAATCCTTTTCTGCATAGCTGTCGCAGTTCACGGAGATATCGAGCGTTTTGCTGACATTCTCAATCTCGTCGTAGTGTCTTTTGACGAGATAGTTGTTCACGATGAACTGCATCCGCTTGGAGCACACGCCCACATGAGTGCAGTTGAGACAAGTCTTCTGCATATCAGCAATCCTCCTTCATCATGAAATCCTTCATAGCGTAGTCCTGGCAGCCGTCATCGCCCAGTCTCGGAGCCTTTCCGGTGACGAAGGGCAGCTTGCAGATGCCATGCGGATTGAAGACGCAGAACTCCGCGTCGCATTCCGTACACAGCTTCTCCAGTTCGGCGTAGTTATCCCGCTCCTGGTCGGAACTGCACTCAATCTTCGTCAGGTATTTCAAGCTGGCGTTCATGGTATTTCCGGTTTTGAGCAGGTAGTTGAACATACCGTTTCCGGTATCGTCCTTCTCAACGCTCAAGAACATCACAGCGGCACCGTTGGAATCCGGAAGCATTTTGACGATTTTGACCGTGGCACGGGAAGCGTTCTCCGTCCCAAAGCCATAGGCACAAACATCGCCGACCTTCAGCTCCTGTGCAGGCTGATTATGACGGCAGGTATCGGTCTCGGAGTTGTAATCGCAGTTCTCCACGCACTTGCCCTCCGGATGCTGGCAGGCGTCGCAGAGCATCAGCCGTTTGCCGCAATGAGGGCAGAACGCCTTGTAGCCGTCTGCGGCCACATTCCAGCGCATCTCGACCTCTGCTTCGCAATGCGGGCAGACCTCTGTCACGATATACTCGCGGTCTTTGCAGGAACCGGTGGTTTTCTCACTAATATTAGTCATAATTCTCATTCTCCTTCTTTTTTGTCAGTCACGCCAGTATGCGCCGTCTTTCGCTTCGCCCTTCGGGAAAACGGTATACTCTGTTCCGTGCAGCACGATGTACTCATGGTCCAGAACATTGGCAGAATCTCCAACGTCAATGGTCTGAATGTTGAATACCTGCTTTGTGTCCAGACAGACATCTGCCTTTGTCGCCGCAATGCAATTTCCGCCGTCCCAAACGGAGACATAAGGGATGTTGCGAACGATAGAAGGCTCTTCCTCAGTGCTCTGCTCAGCTTTCTCCAGAGCTGCCCGTACCTCGCCAATCTGCCAAGAAGGCATCAACGGGAATCCGGCTCTCGTATAGAGACCGCCGCCCGCCACCGCCTTCTCCAAGGCGGCCTTTGCGGCGTCCTCGGATGCGAAGATGGTGTACTGGCTGACCTCGATACCGGGCAAGTAGGAAAACGTCTTCGTTTTACCATCAGAGCATTCGACTTCGGTCATTCCCGAATAGGCAACGCCCGTCCAGCCAAACCAACCGGGTTCCACAAACTCGGAGAAGGTCACAGTAGACACCGTTACCTTCACGACCGCCAAATCTCTCGTGGACGGACGATACAGCCGACCGTATTTGTTGACCTTCTGCTTAAAGGTGATTGCGTACACCTCGGAGCCAATGCCGATGGGAACGCCGTCAGCAGTCTTGCACGCTGGTAAGAGATATGCCTTGTTCTTCATTTTTTTCGTTTCTCCTTTTTGTTCATGAAATTTTTTATATATAAAAGCCAGCATCCGCAAGGGACGCTGACTGAACTCTCTTTGTGTATGCGATACTTCTTTTGTATGGTCTCAGCATACCGGAGAAAAGAAAAAGCAGGTCATTTCTTATTCGAGAACCTGAGAATACAGGAACCCAATCACCGCGAAGCAGAAAAAAACGCCGGCGGATATGGAATCCGTCGGCGCTATGTGCTCATATAAGAAAAGAGGGGCTTTCGCCCCTCTTCCCTGCGTGTTAGATTTTGTACTCCGGATGGAATTTCTTCATCCATGCGGCAAACTCGTCCTTCGTACAGCCGGATAATTTGAGTGCATTTGCCAAAGTCATCATACCGTTGACGACGGCATTGCACAGCATCTCACGGCCTTCTTCGCGGCCTTCTTCGCGGCCTTCCCTACGTTCATCCATAAGTGCCATGCGGAATGTCACAAAATCAACCTCCTTTTCTGGGTCATGCCTCACTTTCCGAGTGAGGTCTACTGCTTCCTGTGCCAACGCCGTTGAGAATTTCGCGGCGTCGTTATTATCTCGGATATAGTCCAGATACTCGGCAATCGAGTCGGAGACGCCGCTCCGGTCCGTATATTTGGTATTGAGCAAAATAACATGACTGCCATCGCAATATTCCTTGTCTGTGCCCTTGTAGTACGATACCCGCTCGTACTTCGCCAAGCCTCTCTCCGCATAATCGAAGTTGCAGACGAAGATGATGAAGCTCTCCGGCAGCTTATCGTAGTCCATGCTGCGTCGCAGCAGCTCCCGGTCAATGACCGACTGATAGTACCGGCTGCGTTTCTCGATGCTGTCGGAGGTATTCTGCATCTCAATATCGTAGTGGGTGTTGTGTTCGTCTGCCAGGAATACGTCGAGACGGATACCGTGGCCGAGCACAGTATCGCTCAGGTCCGCTTCCTTGGTGGCAAACACGATGCGCTCGATTTTGCATTGCAACAGTTCCTCCAGGAACAGCTTGCAGATGCCGGGGTTGCGCATGACCTCGCCGAACATGAAGCGGTCGGACAACGGTAGATTCTTAAACTCGTCCTGGTACATGGGTTTCCTTCTTTCTTTTGTTGTTTTATTATACCACGCATTTCAGCGTCTTACAAGCGGAAAAACGTGCAGATTGTTGGAAAGGCAGGTGCCGTCCCACACAGGGACGGCACCATCGTGTTCAGGTCAAATGAAAAGACCACTCGCTCTTCTCACGGTCTACCGTATAGATGAATGGCAGCGTGCCAGCCATCTCCCAGTTGATATACTTGCTGGGTTCCTGCGTTGTGACGACGCGATTGATGACGATGTGGCCTTCCCTGTCGGACTCGACATACTTGCCGTCACCGTCCTCGATAAAGGAGTTGACGCTGAAATCCTGACCGGAACGGTACTGCTTCAGCTCAATCGCCATCCAGATGACCTCATGGAAGCCAGCCTTAGCGGCCTCAATGGTATCGGCAGCGAATTTGTACTCGTAGCAGCCATCGCCATCTTCCAGCATAATGCTGTTCACATATTTCTGCTCTTCCGCATCCCACTCCTTCAGGAGCTTCTTGCAGTCCGACTTCTCATAGGCCGAACGGATGATACGAAGAACTGCTTCCTGCTCGTCCTTTGACAGGGGGCGTACTGCCTCTACACAGACGTCACCGAACCACAGGGACACTGTGAGGTGCGGCTTTGCGAGCTTGGTGCAGTATTTGTCTACATCCGCATAGATGTTACAATAGGAATCGTTCTGCTCCGTTTCAAAAAAGGTTCCGAATAGTCGGTCCACATCGGAAATGCCTTCCAGCATGACGTTCCACGTCTGCGTTTCATCGTCAAATAGGAAAGCATCGTTATTATAACGGTCAACGCAGAAATCGGAGTCGGTGATTTCTGCTCCCATGAGCTTCAGGGAGTCGATTTTTGCCAGTGCCTTTCCCTTCTCGTCCTCTGAGCTTTCAACGAAGCGAAGAGATGACGTGCAGAAATTTGAGCGCTTCCCGTCCTTAAACAGCACCTCTACCATCTGGAGGTAAGGCTTGGTCTTCAGAAGGGCAATGATTCTGCCCGTCTGGTTGTTGCGCTTGTTGCCGGAGGTGATGACCTGTACGGCGTCGAACAGGTGAAGGTTGACTCCGTTGCAGTCCTTGACTTCGCTCCACTTCGGCATGATTCTATTATTCATGTTTCATTTCTCCTTTTGTCCCTTTATCTTTGCAGAGCATTAAAGCTACACATTGGTACAATTTAGCTGAATCCTTCGTATCGGTGAGCTTTCGCCCCGTAGACCGAATTTCGCCTCGGCACGTTTCTACGGTACAGCCCCCATGTACGTTGGCGATACAGCGCAGCTTTTTGCAGGTTTTCATGTTGTACTCCTTCTGCCTTTTTAAGTCCAAGTCAAATTCATGCCGCCGAGCTGCTCGACACGCTCTGTGATTTTTTGCGCGTCCTTCATGCCGGGAATCGTGAATCTTGCGTTCCAAGCGCGAATCAAATCTGACAAGGTTTTATCCTTGACAGGAACGGCAAAATCACAGCAGAAATTGTATAGGGGCTGGTCCAGCATTTCCTCGTACACATCTTCGGTTCCTTCAACAATGCGAAGCCTCTGGGCTGTATCGTGGATGTTGATGCGTCCGAGGTAGAGATGTCCGTGCAGTTCCTTCAGGGCCTTCAGCTTTTCTCGGTTCAGGTCGTTCAGAACACTGTCCGCCTCCGGCAGATTCAAAATACCGCCGACGGAACGGATGTGCTCCATCTCGGCCTTCATAAGCTGGTCAATTTTTTCTTGTGCGTTCATGTTTTTCTCCTTTCTCAAGCTGCCATCTGGTACAGCCATGTTTCAAAATCCTCATAGTCCATCAACCGTCCATCCACCTCGACGAATCCAGGCTGCGTTGTGCCGCGAACAACGGAAAAGGAATCTCCGCCGCCACAGAAAACGCGAATGTTTGTTCTGGAGATGCTCTCGCAGCGCAAGAAATACGCGCCGAGGCGTTCCCAAATTCGGGACATCTCCTCGTCGGTCGCTTCCCAACTGCGGTTTTGGCTGGTACGGACCTTTGTTGCGGATACGGACAACTCAACCTGCTCCGTGTCTTCCGGTAGCCCAAGCTCCGCGCAGACCGCCTGCCACTCGACTTCGTCGCTGAAATCCCACTTAAACAGCATTGCTTCCATGTTCATTTCTCCTTTTTCGTGTTTTTTTGATATATAAAAAGCCAGCGGCATGATAAAACCGCTGACTGAACTTTCTTTGTGTATGTGATACTTCCTTTGTATGCTCTGAGCATACCGGCAAATATGGAAACACGCCTATTTTAATGTTGGGAACCTGAGAACTGAAGAACCGGAGAACTGCGAAGAAAAAGCGCCGTCCATTACGGGCGGCGCTTTTTCTTCGAATTGTCGTTGCGGATACCCCTTGCTTTAGCTATGGGGAGGAGCAGCGTCCCTCCTCTCGTACTATGCAACCAAATAACTTTGGCTGCGTTCCAATAGTTTTAAGTGTTTGTAGCTCACGCCGTCTTTGACCTTTTCTCCGTTGAGCTGCCGCAGCAGGAAGGAGCCGCTGGTGCGTCTCCCCCAGACAAAGCACTCGATACCGTTGTAGAGCACCTTGTCGTAGAGGCGGAAGCCGCAGATGTACTTCTCTGCCTGATTGGTCTTCCGCACACCGCCCTTCAGGATGGTCGCCTTGTGCAGCTGACGGTTGTGATGTCTCACAGGGCAGATGGTGTAAAGTCGGTCCGCCTGACGGATATTTGGCAGGTATTCTGCGCGAAAGCCCTGCGGGCCGTGCGCGATTGCCAGCGCGTCGTTGGTATGGCTCTTCGGCAGCACCAGCAGATTCTCCCGCGTAGCCTTGGTGATGTAGCCCCTGGTCTCCACAACGGGGACAGGAAGCTGCTCCCGAAGCCTCCGCAGCAGCGTCATGCGCATGATGCCCATGAAGGTTGCGTCGCGGGTGGAGCGGCGCTTGCGCTTCTTGATGTCCGCTGCCATGATAATGCCCTTGTGGAGCTTATCGTGACAGGCGGTACAGAGCGTCACCAGATTGTCCGGAGCGTCACCGCCTACCCTGCGGCTCTCAAGATGATGCACATGGAGCGGTACGCCCTTCCTGACGGAGCCATGCACCCCGCAGATGCGGCAGGTATAGCTGTCGCGCCACAGGACGTACTGGCGCACGTTGTAGTGGCCGTACATCTCGCCCTTCTGGTAGTCCTCGCCCTGCGGAACAGGCTTCCCTTCCGCAACGGCCTTGAGGAGCTGCAAGTCGAACTCGGCGGTCTCCACAACCACCTTGCTGACAGGCAGGATGGCGCAGGCACGCCGGATGGCGGTCATGTGCTCCTGAATCTTGACCTCCACGGAGGGCGCAAGCCAGCCTTTGTGCTTGCTCCGCACGCGATTGTCGAAGCGTGGCTTGCGATACCGGGTGGCACGATTGCGCCGCGCACGGCGGAACTGCCTGCGTGCGGACATCAGCTCGACTACATGGTTGCGCGGCTTGACCTCTGCGGAGAAAAGTTCCTCCGTTTCGGTGGAAGCCGAAAGTCCGATGGTTTTGCTGCCGGCGTCTACACCGAGGATGACCTCCTGCGCATAGCCGGTACTGCCGTAGAGTAGCTGAATGGTAAATGGTGTTCTGTGTCTCACTTTTGCCTTGCCCGCATCCAGAAGATGACGGGCCTTCGCCGGGGTGCAGGGCATCAGCGGACGCCCGTGCCGGTTGAGAACATAGACCTTTGGCATACGTTGATGCCTCCTTTCTTTGGGTGCGGCTAAAAATTAAGCCGCTCAGCCTTTCGGCTGTCAGGTATCCGTACCCAATGTTATCCCAGGGTTTTGTGTATGCAGCACTGCTCCTTACCCTCAGAGCTGTTTAACCACACACCGCAGAGCGGCAGATTCGGATTCACGTCCGCCGGTGCCTATCTATTCCTGGGTAACGTAGTGTTCGAAACACTTAGGGTAGTCAATCAGGCTCGTGGTTCGCACCACAAGCCCCCGGCTTTAGCCGTGGGGTTACATTGAGTCCTATTATCAAGATTTTGGCATTTTGGCATAATAGCGCGGCTACTATCAACAAGCCCCCGGCTTTAGCCGTGGGGTTACATTGACTCAAGAAAGTCCTGAAGCATCTTCCCTGCCTTTCCGTTGCGTAGCTTATCGAGTGTTTTATCTGTAACCTGACGGACACGCTCTCGTGTTAAGTCCATTTCGTCCCCGATTTCTTTGAGGGTATAAGCACAACCATCCTCCAATCCGAATCGTAAGCGAAGCACACAGGCGTCTCGTGCGGGCATATCGTGCAGGATTTTGTCCATCGTTTCCCATAGTGCCTTCCCTGACGTTGAAATTTCCGGGTTATCCCACTCGTTATGGCTTGGGATGAATTCCGAAAGCGGTGTGTTGGAATCGCTTGCGGCGTCCGAATTGACGGGCGCATCCAACGAGTCCGGCTTCCGGTACTGGAGCGAGTGTTGGATGATGCGCAGTTTTTTCTGCTGCTCCCTTTTTGAAAGGGAATCCCACGCATCCCCCTCCATGTATTTTGCGATTTCTAAAGGGTCATCACAAGGTAAGCCTTTTTGTTGCATTTGTTCTTTTGCATTATTGACGCTCCGCCTGCCCTCCGCAACATAGATGGGCTTGCGAATGGCTGGGTCCGTCGTGGCAAGCGCTCTTGTGATGTTTTGCCTTATCCAGAAGGTTGCGTAGGTGGAAAACTTCACATTCCTCGAAATGTCAAAAGAGTCGATGGAACGCATGAGGCCAATGTTGCCCTCCTGAATGAGGTCCATGAACACCATAGAATCGGCTGAGTTTATATATTTCTTTGCGATGGACACAACAAGCCGAAGATTGCCCTCAACAACCTTATCTTTCGCCCGTCTTCCTGCTTCTATGGCCTTCATCAGGTCTTTCTTGATTTCGGGGTCAACTGCATTCCCGCTCTCCTCGGCAATCACCCGCAGCGTTTCGAGCTGTTCGGCAGCGGCATTCCCCTTCTGCACTTTTTCAATACAGCGATTCGCTTCCACCTGCGGCATAATGGGGATGCTGCCAATTTGGCTGAGATACATCGCCACATGGTCGCCGATATTTCCCGGCTGCTTCGCTTCGGTCTCCTGTTCATCCGAAGCTGCGATTTCTTCTGTTTCAGGCTGCTTTTCAATGGCTTCATAGGCAAGCGCACGGTCAGCGGCTAAATTACTGGTATTCGTGATGACAACCAACCCCCCTTCACTGAATGCAGCAATTATACCACACAATAGCTTATTTGTCAATAAAAAGGCCGCCAGCGATGTGCTGACGGCCTTCCAGGATGGGAGAGACTATTTTTGCTGTTGTGCTCGGAGTTGCTCCACCTCCGCCCTCCAGCGCGGTGTGGCCGAACTGATTGCCTCAACGGTACTTGGCGTGGTGGAGAGAGCCAGAATATCGGCTTTCGTCTTCACTCCTTCCAGACGGCGACACATCTCCTCGTAGGTCGTGCTGTTGTCTGCCGTAATCCAACAACCGCAGATGTCGTTTGAGCCGTCATCGTTGTGCCGGCTGGCGGTAGTGGGAATCTCAATGCACCAGAGGGCGAACTCGGAATATTCGGTGCTGCGGAATACATCCTGCACAAAGGGGGTTGTTTTCTTGAGCTGCTCCACAAGAGGACGCGCGCAGTTTTTTTCCTGTTCATCCCTCCTTTGCGCAAGCCATATATTTTGCAATTCGAGAAAATGCGTTTCCTCGCCGCTTAATCTTTTTCCGTCAACTGCCTTCTGAATGAGGTGTTCTCCCCGTTCCAAAAGCTCTTCAATCGTTGGGAACTTACCGTTTTCAAACATTGATATTACACCTCCGAAATTTCGATTCCGTACTTTTCCAACATGAGTTTGCGTTTCATGAGATACTTTTCGGTTCGTTTTCCCTTCGCGTCTTCCACGATGCGTTTACCGTTGCGAAGGTATACGAAATCTGCCTTATAGACCATTGGGCGAACCCGCTTGCCATTTGGCCGTGTATAGCCCTCGACCAGCGTGAAGTCCTGCTGGAGCCGCAGGTCCTGGATTGCACCGCCCTTGTACTGCAAATACAGTTCATCGAAGCGCCGTGCCTCCCGCTTGCTGTGGAATTTCACGGTTTCTCCATCCACCACACGAATGACCTTTATGTTGCGATATTTGGATGGCTCAGCAGCGTCCGCTTCTTTCGGCTGTTTTTGCCTTTTCTGTGCTTCCGGCTGTTTTTTTGCTCGCTGCTGTTTCTGTTCGCGCTTCTGCTCGTCGAGCTTTGCACGCACCTGAATCTGTGCGGAAAGCGGCAGGCTATTGATGTCAATACCCACCTTCAGTTCCTCCGCCTGTTTGTGGCGCAGCATTTTGGTTGCTTCCTTCTCGCAGCAGAATCAAATTCATGACCCTCCATACCGTCCAGATACACAGATGGCGAACTATGCTTCTGCTGGTGCCGTGCAGGTCGGCGATTTGCGAAAACGTCATTCTGTCACGAAAATACTTTTGGACGATATCGCGGTTTCGCTCAGGAAGTGTGTCCAGCGCTTCATCGAACATCTCGTTAAAGCCCGGTGTAAATGAAATTTGATTCTTACCCCAGGCTGAAATTTGATTTTTACACCAGGCAAAGGATGTATCGTACATAATGGCCGCCTTCCGCCACTCCTCCGGGGCGAACTCAGGCTTGTTAATCTTGTCTGTCGTTTGTTTCTTTGTCATTTTTGTTTCTCCTTCCAACAATCTCTCTTCGTGAGCTGCGCCACAGCATGAGCAGCATCTCGCTGACCGGTCTGGTTCGGTCCTTCCTCACGGCTTTCCTCACGCATCGCAGATGCCCGCCGTCCGGGCAAAGCACACCGACGCCGTATGGCACAGTATCCTTCACCGCTTCGAAGACGTCTGCGGGCATAACGTAGTAGTTGTAGTCCGCGATGAAGTTGTGCCCGTTAGGAGATTTGAAATCCTCCACAGAGGACTTGACCTCGTAGGCGTAGAAGTCCCCCTTCTCAATGCCGGAGGTCGAATTGTTGAGCGGCTGAAAGCGCATATAGTCCACGCGGATTTTGTGGTTCGTAGAGTAGTCGAATGTGACCTCTCTCGCCCAGTAGATGCGTGGGTCGTTGCGCGGGTCGATGTATCGCTCCAGCATGGCAGAGAGCTGGCGAGTGTGTTCCTTCCGTCCGGTTGAGTTCTCAGTCATCACCGGACATCTCCTCGTCATACTCTTCCGGGGTAATGATTTCTATGTCTTCCGCACTGTAGCCCAGTGCGTCAAGACACAGAAGTTCCGCGACCTTCTCTTTGTTGATGGATGCAGCAATTTCCTCGTATGAGATATCCCTCTCTGCCGCCTCAAAGCTCAGCTGTACCACAAATGTGGGCAGCCGAAAACAAACTCTGTAATTTGCCATTTTTTGAATCCCTCCTTAAAAATCGTGGACGTACTGCCAACTCTGCGGTGCTCTCGCAAGTGCGAAGCGGTCGAGGCTCTTGGGCCGGTCATAGGTCTGCACATCAGAGATGTGCCATCCATATCCCACGCGGCCACAGAGGTAGTCCTCTGCTTGCTTCACGGTGAGGCAGGCGTCCTCATACAGTTTCCCCGCCGGGGTGTAGTTTCCAGGCTCTGTGTTGACACAGTATTGAAGCGGCGCGTTGCTGCCCATATAGCCCACGCGCACCACACGGTCAATTCCGGTACAGGTAAACTCCCCTACCACAAGACCGTTTGCCTTGTAGATTTTGCCGCCGCTATGGATTTCAAGAATTTCACTGGGATTCTTTGTACCCTTACAGGAACAGTAGAGAAATACCTTGAAGGGCGGCGCAATGTTCGGTTTGGACAGGCGCAGCTCCACGGTCTTCTGGCCCGACAGGATTTTCTGGAGCCACTCAGGTCGGATGCTGAGCATGATGTTTTTCATAGGAAAACTCCTTTCCGACGGCAAAAAGCCGCCTTGTCTTGCTTGACAAAGCGGCTTGCTGGTGTATAATAAAAGCAGAAAGGCGATACCGATAAGCGGTCAGCCTAAGAGAATAGAGTCAAACGAAATGACCGTCTTCCTTTGGCGAGGGGCGGTCATTTTCGTTTGCAAATCTGAACTATCAGACCCACAAGGCCGATGATAACAAGAGAATACGCAAAAAGCGATTCGTAAGTAACCATTGGCATCACCTCCCTCCACAGGGAAGTGCCGACCGCCTACCGTATATGGTAACGCCTTTCTGGCTCCTTTTGGAGCATTGTTATCTTACCAAAAAGGCCCCGCTTTGTCAATTTCCGCTGCCCACGGTTTATCCGCAGGCGGTTATTCTTTTGCCCCGGCTGCCGCCTGGGGAAGCCGCACCCAGCTGGGCCGGAGTTTCCGGCACACCCGCCCGCCATTCGAAGGGGTAAAGCTAAAGAGCAGCGTCCTGAGCGACAGGACATTCGAGACTCATGTTTTTTCTCTTCTCACAGGACTCTGCCTGCGACCACAAGCTGTTTGGCAGATTGAGCACCGTTACGAGGACATCCCCTGCAAACAGATAGACGTGCCGGTGATATACTCGAATATTGTTGATGGTTTTGTTTTTGAGGCGGATGGATGTAAGGTATCCATTCAGATGGCCTCTGGTCTCCGAGTGCTTCACGCCAAAGTCAAAGGCTTTCTGTGCATTGCGCACGGCTGCTCTTTTGCCGAGGCCAGCACGCTGTTTTGTACGCTTCCTCGCGTGTTTACTTACCTGCGCTGACATGGTTCGTATCATTCTGATGGACAGACACCGCGTTGCGATTAGCCTGCCGAACGAGCGACAGGATATCGTCCAGCCTGTTCCAGCCAAAGTACATAAGTAAGGGCTGGTACAGCGCAAATACCACCACAACGAAGCAGACTGCATTGGCAGTATCCGCAGGGAAATCCGCCCGTGCCATAACTACAGAATACAGGCTTGCCAGCAGTACAATCGCCGCTGTGAGGGAAAGAACGGTATGGAAGAATAAAGCGAGCGCCTTACTCACAGCACCGCAGTTGGCGAACTTCTTCTCCACGAAATACTTCGCAGCCGGCAAGCCCACCAGGACTGCCAGCAGCACAAGCTGGATACCAAGAGAGACTTTGGGAATCTGGAACTCCCGGCTCTGGAAGAACAGCGTCACGTGGCTGCCGACGTTCAGTGTTTCAATGAGTAGGAATAGCCAAAGAACCGCAAGCACCAGCGGTCTCGGCGCATTGAGCTTACCCACGGCGAAATCGCACAACACCCATAGCACAATGAGTACCACAAGCTGCGGCATCATGAGCCGCCCTAATTCCAGAGCAAAGTTGAAAAAAACCATTGTTCATTCCTCCTGAAAATGCCGACTAATTGTTGTAGGAATTGAAGGGGCAAAGCATACACTTTTGCAGGTCCTCGCCGCAGAACTGGCAGAAATCCACCTCGCTTTCCCGCATCTTCTCAAAGATGGCGGCGAAGTTCGGCCAGTGGAAGCCCAGCGCCTTTCCGAGACTGTCGAGAAGCACATCCTGTGATAGGGCGGAAAACAATTCCGCGTCGCACAGCGGTTCGTCTGTCTCCGAATTGATGGGACAGACGATAACAGAGCCGCCGGTGATGTCTTCCCGCCATTGCGGCGGTGTTTCCCGGATGGTGTTGCCCTCCGTGTCCACAGTTTTTCTGGCCACCGTGTAGACGCCGCGCTGCACTACGACCGTGCTGCTCTTTGCATCCGGCATTTTCAGTCTCCTTTCCCCGCCGCCAGCAGGCGCGGCACAAATTCAGATACTTCCAGCTTTTCTTGGTACATCTTCCGGCAGGTGATGATTTCCAGCTCATGCCGTGCCCGCGTCGCTCCGACGTAGAACGCTCGCGCATCCTCTTCGTCATCCTCCGCGTCGCGGTCATCGCTGTCACCGGGAATGATGCCAGATACCATGTCGATTAAGATGACCTTATCGAACTCCAGACCTTTACTGGAATGGATGGTGGTAACGGTCACATTGGAATCCTCGCAGCCCTTATATTCCGTGATGTTTTTGAGTGCGGCGAGGAAGTCCGGAATGGTCGAATACTTCTCCGCTACCATTTTCAAAATGCTGATACGCAGACTGATAAACTGCTCGGAAGCACCGGCGTCAATTTTCTTCGTCAGCCAGTTGCTCCAATAGTCGAGCATGAACAGAATGTAGTCGATAGCCTCAGCAGGCTTCTTCTTCGCAAGGTCGGAAAAGTCCCTCGGCAGGCATTCTATTTTCCATGCGTATCCCTTGCCGCCTGCAAATTTCATCGCGGCGCTGAATACGTTCCGGCACTCCCCTTCTTCAACCGCCTCGATAATGCGCTTGGCGGTGACGCCCTTCATGTAAAGGCCCATTTTGTAGTACAGATGCCCAAAAGCGGTGGTGTCAGCAGGGTTCAGGGCCAGAAGCATAAAGTCGAGCAGGTCCCGAATGACGTAGTTCGTCATGAAGGTCCCCGTCGCATCTCTGGTTTGAACCTGAATGCCGTTCATCTGGAGCAGATTGATAAGAGGGATGGCAGAGTCGTTATTCCGATACAGAATTGCCAGGGATTCATCCGGCTTCTGATTCCGGATGCGCTCCAGCAGAAGCTCCGCCTGCTGTTCCATGCGGTCGATGCAGGTCACGACGATGGCTCCGTCCTTTTGGGACTGGGCACGCATATTCTTGTCGAGTCGTCTCGTATTCAGTTTGATGAACTGATTGGCCGCTGAGACGATGTTCCTGTCGCTGCGGTAATTGGTCTCCATACGCAGGATACAGGGTTCGTTATAGTTGCTCTGGAAGTCCAGCAGTGCGGCAGGATACGCGCCTCGGAAGCCGTAGATGCTCTGGTCTTCGTCTCCGACCATGAAGATATTGCCATTCCGCCCAACCAGCTTCTGGACGATAAGGTGCTGGACATACGAGGTGTCCTGCGCCTCGTCCACACTCACATAGCGGAACTTCTCATGCGCCCGCTGTAAGATGTCCGGGTATTCATCCAGCAAATCATTTGCCATGAGAAGCTGGTCATCAAAATCCATCAAATCATGCTCGCTCATGTAGAGCTTGTACGCCTGGTAAAAAGCAGAAAAATCAAGGCTGTTTTCTTCGATGGCCTCAATTTCCTGAAAGGTCATGAGCTTGTTTTTTACTTTGCACACCTTCTGCGCGAGAGACCGCACCTGTGAATCACTGGGATACTCCGGAAGCATCTTAGCCGCAATAGCACGGACGATGCTCTCGTTGTTCGGCACCAGCTTTGGTACATGAATGTACTTCTCTTTCGCACAGGTATTGATGACGGACAGGCAGAAGCTGTTGATAGTGGAGAATGCCGGTATCCGTTCCGGGGCAAACTTCTTTATGAAACGCTCCTTCATTTCCTTTGCCGCAGCGCGGGTATAAGTGATGGTCAGGATATTCTCCGGCTTTACGCCTGCGACATACATGAGATAGCCGGTTCTCGCTACGATGACCGTAGTTTTTCCGCTTCCCGGCACAGCAAGGAGCAGCGTTGCTCCATTCACGCGCCGGACAGCGGCTTCCTGCTGTTCGTTGAGTCCGCAAATATTGAATTTTTGGCAAAAAGTGTGGTAATCCAATGCAGCGCACCCCCGAACTTTTATATTTACATTATACCACACATTAGCTTGATTGTCAATTCGTTTCAGAAAAGCTAAGCGCCCCAAGACAAGGAGCGCTTGGCTTGCTGGCTGACGTCTACTGCTTCTCAATATAGCCGCTGACAGGCTCTGCGTACATATTGTCGTCTGTGACAGGCTGGTAGCTTTGGGTTTTCAAACACAGTATATCACATAGAATTTTGTGTGCAAATAGTTACCGCTGCGAATGATGATGCCGCTTTGCTCCGCAGCAATCGCTGCTTCCTCGGCCTGCTTCGCCTCCGCTTCCCGGCGTCTGGCCTCTTCCTGCCTGCGTTGCCGCTCCTCACGGATATGCTGCGCGGTCTTCCCGCTTACGCCAGGTTTGAACTCGTACATCTTGCCGGTCGCAAACAGGGCTTTCAGCAGGACGGAGACATAATAGGCGCTGTACGGAATCAGCAGGACAATGCCAAGGTAGCAGAACACATAGGAGACGACGCCGAGAGCCTTCCACAACGAGACGACCAGGACGAAGGCCGCAACGTAGGCGGCCAGATAGATAAGGCATTTTGTCCTCTGATTTTTGTCGCGAGTCATGGTCAAGAATTTGCTCTGCTCCACATAATCCGCATACTGTTCGTCCGATACGACTTTCTGCCACTCGTCCGCCATGCTGCGGTTTGCAAAGAAGAAGGTTCGGAGCATTAACAACAAGCCGATAACCGCCGGCAGAATGAAGGCCACAATGCAGACACAGAGGAGTACGAGCACAGCGCTAATCACCTTGAGGATACCGTGACCGAGCAGTTCGGCGAGCCATCCGCACAGCTGGGTCGCCAGAATTCCGCCCATGCCGATGCAGAAGGTCTTAGTGAGTAGTGCGGTTTCCTTTTTCAGAATTGCCTTGACTGTACTGTAGTATGTTTCCGCAGACCTTATCCCCTCGTCGTTCTCCACAATTTCCCGTGCGGCATCCATGTACTTATGAAGCCGGTCAACAAACCAATCTTTGATGGAATCTAACATAAGCAATCACTCCCCAAAAACTATGTCTTTATTCTACCGTATAACTCGGTTTCTGACAAGCTGACTTTTTGGCTTCGCAGCTTCGCATTCGCTCAGCAGAATTCGGGAACGAGGACACGGACATCTTCCAGATTTTTATTGAACATTTTTGCAACCATTTCGCCTTGGCCGCTGAATAGTACCTTGGAAATTGCGTACTTTGCGTATTTGCCACCCCATGCGTGGGAGAACGGATAGGTATAGCAGATTTCCGATTTTCCTTCGTCTTCCTCAAAACCGTCCCACACCACATTCGTTTCCAGCATAACAACGGGCAGGTTCGTTTCGACTTCCTTGATGACCTCCGGGATACTACCCCACAGAACAATCCACTTATAGAGCATATTGGAGTTCATGGGGCTGTCATCGTTCTCATAGATGTGCGCATCCATTACTTCCCCATGTCCACTGTTCGGGTTTGCTTTCAGGTAGCGGAGTGATTTCAGTCTTACGCTCGTACACACTCCGTTCTCGCCGGTCACATCGAACTCGGCTTCCCTGACATCGCTTTTGATTCGTACTAAATATTTCTGTTCCATGCTTTATCCTCCTCATGCAGTTAAGAGACTGTCATGTATTTGACATCCTGCTCCATTGCTTCATAGTACGGTATCTGCCATTCTTCGCACAGAATCCCATACTCTACCTGTGTCTTTTCCGAGACTGCTTTCAATGTATCGACTCGCCGGATATCCATAAGGGTTCCCACGGATATCAACAAGCCGTCTTTGGTCTTGAGCGGAAACAGCTTCGCACTCACATCGGTGTTCTTCGTATAGATGCCGCTCTCGACCGCCGCCTCTATAATGTCCCGCTCCTCCGCATCGACGTCGGTCTCTGCCAGCGTCCGCATCTGTGCAACGCCCTTTCTATCCAGCGTCAGCACATAAAGGTGGTCTAAGCCCTTTCCGAGATGCTCTTTCCGCTTCCGCCTTTTCAACTTATCGCTGTAAATGTCGGCCAGGTCTTTTGCGTTCTTTACAATGAGTATTCCGTTGTTTTGCTGAGAGATGGTTCCCGCTCTGTTCGCGTTTCTGGAAAAGCCGTTTTTCAGTGTGATTTCCTTGGATACAATGTGCTCGTGCCAATCCATGCCGTTCGCGTTTGCGAGATAGACAATGTAGCTATGAAAACAGCCGATTAAAAGACCGCTGAGCCTGCACATCATAAGCCCGCGTGCTGCCTGCTTCTTCCGCTCCTCGGACAGCGTTGACAGCTCGACCCGTTTAACTTCATCGGACGAATAGAATATGGGGCCATCTTTCTTTTCCCCTCTGTTCCGAATCGTTATATTTCCGTTAGTTGCTTCCATTATCGTCTTCATCAATGGCGTTCCGTCATCTGCTGCGCAGGTCTCAACTTCGTACTCGGCTTCGCATTCTTCCTCCTCGTAATCGTCCCCGTCATCGTCCGCACCATCTTCCCCAAGGATGCTCTCGATGTCGTCGAGCCACCAGCGGTCGGATTGCTCGTCGGTGTTCATCTTCTGTTTGGAGGCTAAAACACTCTTCTCCGTTTCCTCCTCGCTCCTGACTATAAACATCATCTTCCCGCTGACGCCAGCTTCCACCGCCATCTGCATTGATACTGTTGACCGAAGAAACCGTTCCGCGTAATTCGTTGAAAAGCGCGTGCCTTTGATTTGTACTCTTTCGGAGTCCTCGACGCTGAGATTGGAAAGCCATTGGATTTTATGTGAGCATTTCTGCTTGAGGTATTCGATGCCGATTGGTGTTATAGTGAGATACGTCAGTTGATGTTTGCGAGATACGCCTTTGATGTTGTATGTCATTCGCCCATCACTGATGGTTCGTTCTTCCAACCCGCGTTCAACAGCACGATAGATGGCATCTTTTGAAAAGTTGAGCAAGAGAAGGGATTTCTTGGTCGCATAATTGAACACAAGCAGTTGGTATAGGATGCTTTCATAGCAGGTCAATCGCTCCATCTTTGAGACCTCCTCTCTTTCATTCTTTTACAAGCTCTTTTACCGAGCCGTTCGGCGGCTGTTATCGACCTCTGCCTATGCGGAAATAAGCGCCTGATTTCTCTGGCAGTTACCAAGATGGCGGCAGATGGCTTAAAAGTCCAAAAAATGATTGCTTTCTCCGCTGACTCCTGAGCATGACGGAAAATTCCGCTGACCGTGCTTCGGAGCCTTTGCAAAATCACGGTTTTTACAGCTTTTTTGTATACAAATAAACCGTTTTTGCGAATGTCGATTTTTTTGTATGCTTTTTCAGCCTTTTTTTGCCGGTGAATCAGCAAAATTCTGATGGAAAATTTGAATGATTTCGTGCGGATTTGCGGCCGAAAATTTGTCCGGACAGACGCAAATGTAGGTTCCTCGTGGGACATCATTGGAGCGAAAACCCGTCATGTGAAAGCTGGTTTTTTCTGCGGAGTCATCGCAAAAAGTATGCAGGCAAATGGTGTCTGTGATTGCTTTTGTGTCGAAGTTATCGCAGTCAACAACGATATTTTCCGAGCAAGGAAACACAAAAATATAGTTGATGCTTTGACTTGGGAACGGGGGAATTTCGTTGTCAAGAAGCATCAGACTCTCGTGCAAAGACTGCGCAAAAAAGGAGAAGAACCGCTTCAAAGCAGAGGCCTTTTCGATATGTGTAAGTGCGTAGCTTCGGCTCCAAATGACCGGCAACATCGGCAACTTTATTAGCAGCTTTCCCTCCGAGAGGAAAGTGCGGATTCCCTCGATTTCAGCGCCAAATGCAAGATAGTTTTCCCTCTGAACAGCTGCTTGCGAAAGGAGTCCGCCTGCGGTATTCGGCGCGATGATTGCCTGATACAGCGAGTGCGTGTGGACGAGTCCTGAAACGTAGAAGGACTTCACAATTTTCTGCGCGTCAATTTGATTTGCTTCGCGTTCAAGAAAGCCATGGTCGTGCTCCACTTTTTCAGACAGTTTCAACACACTTCCTGCAAGGTTATTCAGCGCATTTGCTTCCTCTGCAACTTCCTCTGCCACGGACTTTGCCTCGTCGATTTGCATGAGCGTCAACACGAATTCTTCATCCGGCAAAGTTGAATTCACCATGAGACATACCTCGGAATATTGTTATTATCCAGCGTACAGAAACAGTCAAATCCACGGTAAAGGCGGCTATTTTCGTCCAGGCATTCTTTCATAATTGCCTCGCCGGTTTCCTTATTATTCACCAGTGCGATGTGCGTAGCCTCCTCCTCAATGGCGCTCCGTTCGCATTTGCTTCGCTTGTAAACAACAGTCTTTGCGATGTCAACGGTGTTGCAGACGGCAATATCATACGGAATATACCGCTCCTCACCGTTCTCGTCCAACGTGCTCGCGATGAAGGAGAACTGCATCGGATGGTCCAGCGAGGTTACATCCAGAATAGCGTCGCATCCGACACGGGCAATCACCCAAAACGCACGGATTTTCGCCTTCACATATTCCGGTCTCAGCCTCGAAGTTTTCAGGCCCATCCGGTGAAACCAAATCAGTTCGTAGTCCTGTTCGTCGATGTCAAGGACTCGTTGGCTTGCCAGCGCATTGATAAGAAAATCAACCTGCGCTTGCGTAAGCTGCGAAGAGAAAAAGCGATACAACCCGCTTCGACTCAGCACAGTACATGACCTCATGAGACATTTCAAATTGTCAACAGGAGCTTCATATAACATAGTCAGCACCTCTCTTGTAAATAGTTTTTTCCCCTGAAATCAGCGCCTGAAGGCAGCGCAAGTACGCTTCTGCTCAATTCGGCGCTTCGCAGCGGCTCTTGCTTTGGGGTCAGTCGTTATCAGGTATTCTTCAGTATCCGTCGCCTTAACATTGATGAAAATGTGGTTCTCATTTGCGGTCAGGAGACAGGTTCCACGGTCCATGGTTTTTACACGCTTGAGTTCCTCGTCGGTCAGACCAATCGCATCCGCAATCGCGTTTGCTTCCTCTTTTTCGCTGCGCAAAATCATTTTGATTTTGGCGTTTCCGATGATGGCGGTGCCAATTCCCACAGAGAAGAAGTCTGCGATATTCTGCGTGGCAGCGACGGCGCTTCCGCCGAAGCCTCGGATAGTACGGAAGATTTCGACCACGAAATTGGCGGCTTCGATAGGTGCATCGGAGCAGACCAAGCGCCAAGTCTCGTCAATGAAAACACACTTGTTGACGTTCCGATTTTCCTTGCATTTATCCCAAACATAATCCAATGCAAGGAACATAGCCACAGGAAGGAAGTCTTTCTGCGCATCGGAAACATCCAGCACTACGAACTTGTTGTTAAGGTTCACATTGGTTTGCGCGTTGAACGAAGATGCAGAACCTGTGGTGTATCGCGTCAGCAAACGGCACAAACGATTTGCTGGTGCGCCCATCTTTTCCAGCTCGGAATATACGTCCGAAAGGATAGGCATTTTGCGGTATTTCTTCTTGTCGTTGGGGTCCAACAGGCTCTTGTTCTTATGGGTAATTCCGAAATTGCCGTAAGTTTTCAGCAGCGCGTCATCCACATACTGCACCTCTTCTGGCGTCATGTCCGGGATAATCAGCTTAAAGAAAATGAGAAGCTGCTGGATTTTCTGTGCCAAAATCGAGCCGGAAGTGACCAACGCACCATCGTCATCGTAGACGTTGCCCTCTTCCTTCTTGCGTATCTCCATGATATTGATATTCTGTCCGGAGCCGGGTTTGATTTCAATGAAACTGCCCCCGACCTTCTCACAAAGCGGCAGGAACTCCTTGCCTTTCAGCGGCGCGATAATGAAGGTTTGAACCCCCTTCTCCCGCATTCTCAATGCCAGAACCTGTGTGGTGAAGGTCTTACCGGAGCCAGAGGAGCCGACAATATTGATGTTGGCATTGATGTATTGCTGGCGGTCGAAGAAGTTGACCAGAACCGGTGATTTGAACACATCATCCACGCCCAGCATCACGCCGTCCTTATCGCACAGCTCGGAAGATGTGAACATATAGGTGGACGCAAAATCGGAACACAGAATATTTCTGCGGCTCTTACGGAATAGGTTTTTGTCATACTCACATACGGGAATGGTGGAGCGAAACGCTTCTGCTTGCTGGAAAGTACAAGGTTTAAGAGTCAATTCTCTCTCAATGAAAATGCGCCGGATTTCCTTGAATTTGTAGTCAATTTCTCGCTCGCTTTCACCTGTAATAGTGAGCATTGTAGACATATAGGCAAATTCGTCGCCGGCCGCGAGAGAGCTTTTCAGATAGTATCCTGCGTCCACCGCAGCCTTCACATCATCGTAGTCGCTACTGGTGGTTTCTGTGTTGCGGAAGCGCATTGCATTGAACCGCAGGCCATGATGCAGTGCAGTTTGAATCTTCTCCGGTGAAATCTTCTGAAGCCAAACATCCACATCAATCCCCTCCCCCAGTCCTGCCAGCAGCTGCATCCAGCCGCCAAGAACGCGCACAGGATAGGCATTGCTCGGAAGATAGCAGCACATATAGTAGATGCCATCCACGATGATATATCGGGGACTTGACTCCGTATCAATGCAGTACGGAGCAAGCACATCATTGACAGGAAGATGCGCCGCACTATCTCGCGTGAAGTCGATGTTTGCCGCCGTATATCGGGCAACAACATCCGCCATTCTCTCGTCAAACGGGTGGTTCGCGCTCTGTGCTCTGGACATGATATCGTAAAGCGTGGAAAGCACATAGACGTCATCGTGAGGCCTTGAAATCATAATGTTGCCGCAGGCCCGAAGGTTGCTTCTGATGGCGTCCTCCTGTCTCGTAATGGTGCTTCTGATTTCATTCCATGATGGTGAACGATGTGCGAATCCCTCTTCTTCCTCGTACTGGAATGCGAGAAAGAAGCGACGGGATACGCCTTGCGATGTGCCAAATTCTGACATCATGTCGATTTGCTCCCGCATCAGTTCACGGGTTCCTTCATTCTTTTCATGGCGCACACTTTCCACCATGCCGGAAATATAGTGTTCGACATTTGCGCGATTGGACAGAACTTTGATTTGGACAACGCTTGGAAACGAGCGGATTGCGGCCGCATATTGTGCCGTAATCATGTTCTTATCCTCGTTCGACCGTAAGCCGTAGTTAATGGGAGAGAACTCCATCAACTTCACAAATTTCCCGTCTTTCGTGACGATGATGCCGTCACGAACATCGCTTATGGGCGAGAAAGATTGGCAGCTTATCACCTGTTTCAGTTTTCTGGACATTAAAACAAATCCTCCTCGTCAAGTTCTTCATCTTCCCCATCCGCGTCGCCTTCGGCGTCAGAATTATCCTCTGCCGCAGACTCCAGCTGCGTTTCACACGCAGGGGGATTATCGTCAGGTTCCTCGGCGTCAGGCATCTCGTTAGTGTCATCGTTACTCAATTCCACATCGTCGGCCCCGCCCAAATCCGGCAACGGCAGGCCAGATTCCTCAACGGTGCTGCTGTCGATATCCTCCGTAAATCCGTCCAGTTCCAACGAGGTATCGTCATCCTCTTCCAGGACTTCCACTTCAACGAAGGATTGGTTGCGCTTTGTTTTATGGAGATTGCCGGCGCTGCCGCTCGGCGTTTCATCGCCATCGTCATCTTCATCAATGTAGTTGCCCTCAAGTGAACTGTCAGGTGCAAACTCGAACGTTTTGCCTTCGACCATCTCCTGACTCGCCCGTTCAGCGGCCTTCTTTTCCTTTCTGGCATCCAGAAAATCCCTGAGTTTGTCGCCCATGCCATCTTCCGACATCATGAGCTTAATGGGGGCTTCCTTCAACGCTCGTGCTTCGTTGTTGAACAACATCAGCCCCCGTTTTCTTCGCCATGAAAAGAAAATCTTGATAAAGGTGGACAGCGGGTCGCCGTTCACGCCAAACAGGCCAAGCAGACCAAGTGGTGCGGAAAAAAATATGACCAGGGATATTTTTGTGGTGATAGGAACTGAAATGACATTCCAAAAGAAAATTGCCAATACCCCCGAAATCAATCCTCCTTCCACTACATTGCGTGTCTTTAACTGCCCTTGAAATAGTCTGGATTCTCCCATAAAATTTTCTGGAATAATGAACTGTTTCAAGTCCTCGTTACGCTTATCGCTCACGAGAATGCAAGCCTCCTTTCAAAAAAACGTTTCAAAGAAAAGCGCGGCTCCGACTCCGAGTGGAGGGGAGCCGCACCGAAACGGTCATCAGGCGTTGGGGAAATTCATGGGGCCTTGGGTGCCGATGCACCGGCACAGAATCATCCCGTTGTCCAAATAATTAAGAACCTTCAGCCGGACGGTCGAACCACGCGGAGGCTCGCTCCCAAGGAATTTCGCAGGCATATTGTTCACGAGTACGGGTAAATCGTACATCTTGATATACGCCAACACATTGATATTCCCAGGCTGTTTCTTACTCGCAGCCACGGAAGATACGATGCCAAACACGATGGAGCCGATTGGAAGAGCGCTGCGCATTTGCTTCGCACGCTCCAACTCAGGCTGCTTACAGTTCACCTCGACGATGTGGTGGCCGTCTTTCTCTTTGATGATTTGCTCTACCTGAACCATAATTTCCTGCCCCACCTTGTATTTGGTTCTCGCGTCAACAAGGTACTCGAAAGTCAGGGCGTGGAGCGGCACCCGCGTATCGACTCCGCCAACCACAACGGCAATGCTGTCGCGTGCCACAGAGGTAATCTGAGCACGAACAAAATCGCCTTCCTGAATGCGCGGGCCATCACCGTCAGGTCGGTCTCCGTAATTTGTCTCCTCAATAATGTCGAGCGCAGCCTTACGGGACGCGACAATGACATAAGCCGGAACTCCGGCTTCAGCATCGGTGCTTTCATCGACCTGGATAGTCGTAATCACCATCGGCACATTCAGGGAATACAGCTTTGCCGCCATCGTAGCGCAGCGGTTGACGTACTCTTCACGACCGGCCTTAGTTTCCATATTTACCGTCGCCATATCAATGGGATTCTTCTGGTAGAACTCGTCAAAGGGAATGGAAACCTTGTAGCGGCCCTCTACGAGCGCGATAATCATGACACAGGGAACTTCCGAATCCACATCGTTTCGCTGCTCAATATGAGAGACGAGACCGTTTACGATGCTGTGGTTTTTAGCTGCGACTGTCAATGAAGAAAGTCCGATAAGAAACTCCTGATAGGCACGGACAGACTCACTTCTTTCCGCTCTCCGCCGTCTTGCCTCCCTCAGTACATCAGCACGGGTAGGCTTCCCTTTGGGAGCGGTTTCCTCCGCGCCGGACTGCTCAGGTTCGTTTCCATCAAGCCCCTCAAAGAGCGCCTGCATCTCTGCGTCCTCTTCATTGGGGGCCTGCGTTTCAACGCTCTCTGCGGTGGAGGATTGGACGTTGCTCTGTTCCTCAGTGGGAGCCTGCACTTCAGCGTTTTCCTCGATTGAAGCAGTTGCTCCATCTTTTTTGACCATTGCTATTGCCTCCTTTGCGTAATTTGGGGCATCTTAATGCCCTACACTTTTATTATTACAACCTTTCGTTCAAAAGTCAATTTTTTCGCAGATTTTCAAAAGCAAAAGGCCTATGAACGGAATCCCGCTCATAGGCCTTCTACTTGCTTTTCAATGATTACCCGATGATAGTGAGTACATAGGACGATTCGATGTCCGTTCTCGGAATCAATCCGACAATGGAACTGCGGCTGTCAAGGCTGTTGTTTCGATTATCCCCCAGCACAAAGTAATAGCCATCCTCCACGGTGAGAGGAAACGATATACCATCGTCATATTCGATGTTGGTCGGGGTATTCGTGTACGGTTCACTCAGCGCGATTCCGTTTCGATAGACCACCCCCTGTTCGAAATCAATGTCGATGGTATCACCGGGGCAACCAATAATACGCTTAACGATATTTTCATCCAGACCGCTCGAATTGCAAACAACAATGCTCTCAAATTCCAGATTCGGCTTAATGTGATTTGTCAGAATCACACTATTGTCCGCAAGCGTCGGCACCATAGAAGGGCCGGACACCACAACAACATTGAACAGGATTCGGAACAAAAGGAGAGCGATAATAAGCCCCTCCAGGGAACCCTTGAGCACTTCACGGCTCCATACAGTGCGGTTGGTGAGATTTCGTTCTTTCATTGGAATCACCTCTTCTCTACGTCTATATTATACCACACTTTATCTTATTTGTAAAGTATCGAATGAAGTGACATTACATACAACGGCGCAAGCAAAAAGGCACGCCAACGAAATGCTGGCGTGCCTGTGGCCTGTGCTGATATTACCGCATCCCCGGCAGCTTCCCCGACATTCTCGGTTTCCCTGTAGTCGGCGTAGAACTGAAGCTACGCTTCGGCAGTGCTGGGCGCTTCCCACCCTGCGCTACCTCTTTCGCTTCGGCAGGCGTGGGGGCTTCCTTCGGCTTGCTTGTGACTTCCTGCTGCGGTTCTGTTTCGTCCTCGGTGCTTTCCAAGTCGATATCTGCGTTCGGCTTTGCGTCAACGGACAGTACCGGCTCCTGTTGCGCAGGTGGTACTGAAGGTTCGACCGCCTGCTCCTCGTCTGTCTCGTCTACCTCGATGTATTCATCACCGCAGTCCTCGACTTCTATCACATCGTCATCGGAGCCTTTCTTATTTATCTCCTTGACGTATGCAATAACGGCATCCTTGCTCTCTTCCCAAATGCTTTGTACTGGTATCGAGTTGCACATCCCTGTGTACGAACGGTCTACCTCGTTGATGTGCGGATGCGTGATATTGAAAGCGTCCAGAATATTTTGCTGCCGCTGATAAAATAGCTCTCGCCCCTCTTTGTCGGTGATGGGTGGGATTTCACGGAAATCAAAATTGCTGAGTTTCTTGGCGTCCGTATGGAGCGTGTGGGGGTATTTTTTCGCAAGTATAGGGTTATGCCCCTGAAAGATAATGATGCTGTCGTTCTTCCCCATCTTAAATGCTTCATCCAGCCCCACCAGCGCACGCTTACCTTCACCAGATGACCAGTTGTGAAGAAACTCGTTGTTTTTCAGCAGCGTTTCCATCGCCTTATGCTGGTTGGTCCGGACGTTTACGGTCGTATCACCGATACGAGAGGACACCATTTTCGCGGTAAATTCGTCGTTGATACCAAGGCTCACTAATGTCGAGCAGTTACTCAGGAGGGTTGCCCAGGTTGTCTGGTAGTTGTTCTGAAGCTGGGTGATGTCTTGAAATATCATGCAGACATTCATGGCACGCTTTCGAATCGTCGCCATTTTTCGGTCAAAATCCGGAATCGTACCGATGGACGGAAACTCGTCCAGCAGGAAATCAACAGGGACATCGAGCATACGGTCCTTGCCGTTATTATCCGCGTCGTTGATAAGGGTAATGAACAGCATGGAGAAGAACAGGGACACGATGAATTTGTAGGTGTCATGGCTGTCAGGGAAAATGCAGAAATAAGCGCAAGGCTGCTTTCCGGGAAGAGACATATCAATGCAGGGGGTGGAGAGCAGCGTCCGCACTTTTGCGTCATCCATAACCCCGATATCTGCCGCAAGGTTCACAATGAGGTTGCCGCGAAGATTCGGTGAGGACTGCTTGAAGGTCATGTACGGCCCGACGCAGGGCTGTTCCTCCGGCGTAAGACTGTCCGGGTCAAACATCATATCCAGATAAGCCTCTCCCCCTGGGTTCTTGAGCATCTGATGGACAGAGTTGATATTTTTCTTCTCAGGCGGGTAGTCATGTCCAAGCGCAACGCGCAGAAGGAGCGCCTTCAGAAGAGATTTCGGTCCGCTCTCGTAAATGCCGGCACTCCCTCCGGCGTTGGAAATGATAACATTTGCAAAAATCTCTGCATTTTCGCCAATACGTTCTGGGTCTGCCAAAAGCGAGTCCATGCAATTCCAGCCGTCACTCTTGCTGATATTGTGCAGGTCGAAGCGTCGCACGACATATCCGTTGTCCATGAAGTACCTTGCCATATCTGCGTAAAGGCCGCCGTCCGGGTCTGTGAATATCAGGGACTCCCGGCGCTTTACCGCCTGGAAAGCGTAGTTCTTTGTAAAGGTATAGGTCTTGCCGCAGCCTGACGCGCCGATGACGGCAATGTGCCGGTTCGCACGGTTCATCTTATCCTCTCGGAATACAATGGGGTAGCGGCCTGTCTCGTCCAGTTGTCCGAGGATAGTGCCAACTGCCTGCGGCTCATGCTGGATGATAGCGACATCCTCGTATTCTTTCGGGTCCTCAAAGTGCGCTTCTCCGTATGTCTTGCGGCCAATCGCCATGGAAAACAAGCGACCCATCTTATCGACACCCGCTTCCTCGGAAACGGAGTATGCCATCAGGATGGAAATGGCAATACCGATGAAAAGAAAACAGCCAAGGAACATTTTCCACGGAAAGCCGTACTCACCGAAGAGGCGAATCAAACGGAACGGGTTGAGCGTGGACTTCACTACGGAAATGCTGAGAACAATCCCCGTCATGTAAATAGACAATATGAGGACTACCAACAATGCGATTTTCAGTCTGCGAATCAGATTCTGCTGTTGTTGAGTCATGGTCACTTACCTCCTCACCGTCCGCCGTAAGCGGGCCAGTATGTATTTTGCGCGAGATTGCCTCGCTCCACAGAATCTCCGACACCATCACGCGGACGCTCAAATTTCAGGCACCACAGGCGTCCGGCCTCATACGCGCCATCTGATGTATTAGGCAGGTCCTTGATGGCATTCCACGCTGTACGCTCCGAAGATTCGATTTCGGTCTTGAAAAACCAGAGTTGTCCGTCTATAGAGTCCTCAGCAAAACCGTTTTCCTGCAAAAAGCTCAGTAGTGATGTCTTTCTGCTATAGGACCACTGGCATAAACCATAACCTTCTCCCAGTCCATCTCCGTATGCGTTTTTATCCTCATGTCTTGCCGGGTTAAAACCAGATTCATTTTGGATATTTGCCATAACCCCGCAGGCGGCAGCATTGTTCAGGCCAAGTTCTTCTGTCAGGAAGGAGAACACCTTCTCCTTGTTGGTGCCGCCCTGGATTTCCGAAAATGCTGTTTCAGGATATTCTACATGAACGATATAGCCGTTCTTCGCGGCTTTGTATGTGGTCGATGCTGTATAGTGGTTTTTTGCAACGCCGCCGCCTGGGATTTGCCCGCCGCCAGTTGTGTTGCCCTCGACCGTGTACCATCCGGTTTCATCCACCTCAACAATGATGCCGATGTGATTAAAAGGCTTAGCCAACCTTAGATTACCAGTCTCTGAAAAAAACATAAGGTCGCCCGGAACAGGTGTATAAGAACCACCGAACGGTGTTGTGCTTCGAACAGGATAGTATGCGTAGCCGTATCTGCCCGTGAGTTTCTTAAACATACTTGAACAACTGGCATCCTTTGGAATTGTATTTTCCAAAAGGTCACATTCATTTGCGCACCAAGAGACGAACGCCGCGCACCACTGTCCGGAACGGTGGCTGCCATAGTACCAGTCATTGTATTTGACAAAATTCGAGTTCGGCGGGATTTCAATGGAATCATCCAAGCCAAGTTGACTGAGCGCGACTTCAACGATATTGCTGCCATTTCCGCCTTCTCCAGTCGAAACACCAAGGTATTGTTTTGTGGTCAGAATGTTATTCCGATACCACTCTTCCTGATACCCTGCTTGCCGCTCATATTCGTTTCCGGTGTCGTCATCCGTCCAGTCCTTCTCAAGATGCTTATTATAGTCCCAGCCGAAGGAGGTTTCATACGATTCCTGGACTTCATCCCAGTGCTCACCAAATGCGCCGCTTACGCTCTTGCCGTCAATGGCAAATACGGTAGCTGTCATGCAGGATACCGAGAGAATACCGCACAGCAGTGAGGAAAGCATCTTTTTCCAGATATGGGTAGTCATGCAGAGCCTCCTTTCCTCGCGTTATGCTGCGGGTTCTTCTTCAAGTTCATCTTCGGGTTCCTGAGCAGTATCGTCTTCCGACTGTGAAACTCCAATGCCACTCAAATCTCCACTCCAGAAGCCCATGATATCTGTTGCCAATTCGTCTATGGAACGCATGGAGATAGTTACTGAAAAATAAGCAGAATAATGTGTAATACCGTCATCATCAACATACGATGTTAAATTGATGGCGGAAGAGTCAGAAAAATCAGGGGACGTTACAACAAACAGCAGGTCTGCTGCCGGAGCCATGTGGTTCTCATATTCCTCACGAATATCCCTTGCATAGTCTTCATTGCTGCTCAAAATCCCCGCCTGTGCAAGCTCCATGCTCTTTTCCGTAATATCCTGTTTCATCTGCTCTTCCAGATACTGCGGCATAAAAGTGCCGCACCAGGTCTTGGCGTAGCCATTGACACCGCTTGCGCCTCCAATATTGAAAGAAACGCCGTTTCCGGCAAAGGTCTTATAGTAGCCAAGCCATTTCATGAAATCTGACAACTTCTGATTATCCAGAGAGCCGGCTTTCATCACGGTGTAGGCGGAGAGCAGCTTAATGGCATCACTCTTGGTGGTCGGCGATTTCACTACGCAGACAGTTGCCCCGTCCCAAACACCGCTTCCGGCATACATCTGAGCGAGCTTTGTGTTGATGCTTGGCTCTGCATTATGTATCGCCGTCTCAATTTGGTCGGCCCGTTTGTCCAGTTTTTTCTGCGCAGCAGAAACCTTTTCATCAAGAGTTGTTTTTTCGTTTGCTTCGTTCATTGTGACGTACAATTCATATCCGTCTTCCGTCAGAATGTCTGATTCATCGTCAACGGCATCATCTTTTGTGAACCAGGATTGTAAGCCGTTCCAGATACTGCGGAACCAACCGGAAACAGCGTCTCCGATACGGGACAGCCCTTCTCCAGACAATCTTACGCCTGCCTTTAGCGTTGCCTCGACTCCGGCCACAAAGGTGCTTTTGTCAGAGCCGTAGACGTCAGATTCCCACTGCTCTTCAATATCCGCAAAATAAGTCGATACACCCTCGTAAATGGAGATAGGCAACGCATACAGGAACATGGTCGTAATCAGCACGAAAGATATGACAGGTATCAACAAGATAAGGAGAATTTTTTTGAGCGTTTCCGGGTCCTTTACTACTTCTGCTGCCGCTCCTGCCACATCGCCGGCCGCAGCGTGTGCAGCGGCTTTACCTAATGTTTTGGCGGTTCTCGCGGCATCCGCACCCATTTTTACCGCTCCTTGTATATCCCGTTCTACGGAATCGGAGACTTTTTCGTTTCTGTCATCCATAAAATCACTCCTTTCCGTGTTGTAATGAGCCTAATGATTGTGTCCTATACCGCCACCCGCCGCCCGGTGAAAATGCTGGACGGCGGGTGGGTTTGTGGTGTTACTTTCGCTTATCGCGCAAGGGACCTACGCGAGGAGGCTTCTTGCCCTTGCCCTGTTCCTCCGGCTTGGGGCCTCCTCCGCCATTGCGGGAGCCGTCATCCCGCTGCCTGCCTTCGCTGCGCGGGGCAGATTCCGGAGAAGAAGGTGTCTGCGGCGTACCGGAAGCCGGCGTACCGGACGACTGGTCGTTGATGACTTCGATACGCTGTGTAGGCGTATAGCTGGGAGGCTGATTGATGATGGTATTTTGTGTGACGGTCCGAGGTTCACCGTCGCTTCCGCCCGAAGCAGCACCCGCATCTCTGGCGGGAGGTTCGTAAGAGTGGGCTTCTCCACCGCCGGAGGGAGTCTCGTAAGTACGACGCTCACCGCCTGCGGCACCACCTGCGTCTTCGGAACGACGCTCATAAGTGTGCGTCTCTCCACCGCCGGAAGGAGTCTCGTGAGTACGGAAACTTTCTGTTCCTCTGCCGGTATTCGGCAGAGAATCGTCCGTATGAGGCTCATACCGCGTACTTGCAGCAATATTCTGTGCGACAGGTCTGCCCTGCTCAAATCTGGGGTTCTCGATATCCTGAAGTCCGCCGCCTTCCTGAACAGCGCGAGACCAATCTTCGACGCTGCCCTGAGTCTGGTCCACATCCATTGCTCTCGCATAGAAAATCTCACCGTTCTTCGAGGGAATCTGCTGCATCTGAGCCTGCTGGATAGAGGACATCTGCTTATAGGCAGTCTCGTCCATGATTTCCAGACGCTTGAACTTCGGGACTTCCGTTCCGTCCTCATAGGTGCGGCCGGAACTGCCGGGAACGGCACAGAGACCGCTGACCACTCGGCCGCCGCCCCACTGATTCCCTGCTTCATCAGTGTATAGTGGCTGTGTCTCTGCACGGATATTGCTGAGGCGACTGGCCGCCGCCGTGCCGGACTGGTCGCCTACGCGGAGATTTTCTCCGAAAGTATTGGAGAGTGCTGCCTGCGCAAGCGTATCGTTGCCAGAAATATTCTTTCTGTCGTTGAAAAGGACTTCCTGCGCGACAACAGGAGAGCCATGCGCGAGCGTATTCGCAAGCGTGCTCTGATACGCATTGGTCGAGTCTTCCTGCTGCGCCTTCATATTTTCCAGATTTTCCAGAGATAGGCTGGCGGGATTGACGTCATGGAACTCCGTGTCCGGAGCAAAATCAGTCAATTCGGTCTTATCAAAGTTATCCTGAATATGCGCGGCCACAGCGCTGTCCGGGCCAACCAGCATTCCGTCCTTGTCATCCCCAAACGGAAACGAGGTCATCAGGCCAGCATTTTTGGCTTCCGGAGACAGTTCGAAATTGGCTTTGTTGTCGCCGTCGGGTCCAATCAAGGCACAACCTGCACCGTTTGTCTCCAAATTCATGCGGGCAAACTGCTGTGCAGACATACCCATCTTCTTGGCATTGTCCTGGAAATCCTGTTGACCTGTACGGCCTCCACCGTTCTCTCCGACGGGTCCGCTCTGCCGCTGGACCTTCTCCTGCCATGCGGCGGCACTTTCCTGAGAGCGTTTTGCCGTTGCCACAGCGTTTGCATTGCGGGGGGTGAACTGGTTCATGCCCCAGTCTCCAGCAGGAGTTTTCGCGTAATCCCTGGCCGCCTTTCTCGCGGCACGGCTGTCCGCCGGACTATTCCCCTGAGCGAATGCGTCATTGTACGCTCGCTTCCCACGAAAGAGATTGCCGAACGTGCTGTTGTTGCCGGAAAGAGCGTCTCCTTTGGATGCCTTCTGAGCTGCACCGCCAAATGCGTGCTTGAGTGCATAGCCGACTGCCATAGCGTTTCCAAGAATGCCTTCTCCGGTCGTCGAAACACCGATGCCGAGTTGCTGCATATAGGAATCCACCCGCTGTGCGATTTTGCACATGGTCAGGCACATAATCAGCTTTGCAATAACGGCGTTTCCTCCGCTCGTTGAACTGAGTGCGGAAATAGACAGTTTGGTAAAGAGTACGGAGAGCGACATCAGGGCGCATTCACCGCAGAACATTCCTACCCATCGTTGAAATACAGTAGCCGTCGCGGCAGAGGACAGGAACGGGTAAATGAGAGGCGATGTATAAACAAGAACGCCGACCATCAGGTATCGCTCAACACACTCCAGCAACAGCTTGATAAGGTTCCATGCAATCGCAATGATTAGAACGAGTGAGACAAGCAGCCCAGCAGCTCCGACACCTACGGCAACGGACAAGTCTGTTAAGAGACTGTCGGGTATGCCAAAATGATGGGTGATAGCGTCAGACCCAACAAAGATGTCGTATGGGACTTTCGCGATTCCCACAACTGCGGAAAGAAGATAGCCGCCGAGATAAATGAGAACCGTGGCGAGTGCGGCTCGAACAAGGATTTGCGTAGGAGTATCCTGCGCTTTGGACAGGCTGCCAAGGAATACTTTGAACAAATTGACAGCCGCAATGGCAAGAACCAATCCCAGCCCACAGGCTTGTAGAATTGCATAGGCTGTACCGAAATATGGAAAATTCTGATAAAGGTCTCCCAGGGTAAAGTTCAGGAGGCCCCCATCGTTTCCATTGCCGAAGAAGAAATTGACAAACAACTGCAATCCTTCTCCGACCGCACTGAGCAGCCAGGAAAATATAGTTTCGAGCATGAGCTATTTCACCTCCACTTCCGCTGCCGTCACCAAGTAAAATCTGGATGTGCGGGGTCCCATTTGACCCCGTTCAACGAGTTGTATGCTGCTGAAATGACCAGCGGCAATAAGTACAACGCCATGAGCGCAATCAGGGACATCTTTATCATGGAGAAGCCCCTTTCCGCATCTTTCTCAGACCCAAAAAAAACAATAAGGCCCCCGACAGTAATCGTGACAAGTGCGAATGGGGCTGCCATGCTGAGAATAAATTTGTAGGTTGCGCTGATGCGGTCCCGATACTCCCGCATAGACGAATCAGATACATTCGTACCAAACTCTACATCCGGGGACCACGGGTCTGCCGCAAACACAGGCGCAGAAAGCGTCAGGCTGACCGACACGATGCAGAGAGCTACTAAAATGGGAATCAAAAATCTATGAATTCGTTCATCCATAAAAAATAGGGCAAGGATACCCCCGCCCTACAAAGCCGGCGGAAGAACTGCCCGTCCTCCTTTCCGAAAATAGAAAACAAAAGAGGGCTTGCGGAATCCGGTGTGGGCCGGACTCCTGACAAGCTCTCTCTATATTGACAACCATAAAGCAAACGCAGTGGATGACCTGCTCAACAGCCTGAGCTATCAACCAAAGATTTGGTTCGTGGAGTTGTCAGCAATATTGCCAATCGCGCCGGTAACGGTCGTAACGAACAGCGGAGCAAGGAAGATGACGCCAACAACAAACAGAATCTTGATGATGTTGTCCTTGCACTTTTCCATGCCCTTTTCCGTACCGAGCAGAGCCTTCACAACATTGAAGCCGATACCAACCAGCGCCAGAGGCGCGGTAATCGCTTGCAGCATATCCCAGAGGCCCTTCAGAATACTCTTACCGGCCGTCGTGATTTGCTGGAAGCCCTGCGCGGTGTCCGTATTCGCCGCAAAAGCGGTGACGGTAAACATAGCAGCCGTCAGGCACACGACCGTTGCTAAAGAAACGATGCGGGCGCGGACGCGCTGTCTCTCTTGAATTTGTTCGAGATTGCTATTCATTATAGAAAAATCGCTCCTGTCTCGCGCCCAGAATATTTTTCGCTCAAAGTCAAATCCCTCACCCACATGGGGAATCCAGCTCCGGGCCAGAGGTGCTTGACGCGGCGCTCCTCTTAGTCTAACTTTCCCACCCTTTCTCAAAAAGTCAAAATTCAGGCCCCTCCTTATACCACACATGGGCAACACTTTAAGAAGGCCGTGAGCACAAAAAAAAGAGCCTCTGCGTTAAGCAGAGGCCCCTTCACCGCCTGTGGCGGTTCTGATAGACAACAGATAGTCGTCAATTCCCTTGGTCTTATCAGACCAGTAGTGTTTCTCTTCCAGCCCATCTGCGTTCTTGACGCGGCTGTGCCGGATATTTCGCTTTGCAAGCTCCTGAGAAACATTTGCAAGGTCTGTGAACACGTTGAAGGTGGTCGGAACGAAAATGCCATGCTCACAACAGATTGCATTCAGTTCGCCGAGTTTCTGTTGTGCATATTCCGCATCCCAGCATTTCTCTGCGAGTTTGATGCCGCATCCTGCGGCGATAGCTCGAACACGCTTTCCCGCCTTTGCGACATTGACATTTGTGACCTTATCCATGTCAAATACATTGAATACCGTTTCAACACCTTTGCCTTTCAGCCATGCGAAAATTGCTGGCAAGGTTTTGGTATTGGACGTTCCGTGCAGCGCAATGAAAAACATCTTTCGATTGCCCTTTAATTCAACTGCCGCATCCGCCTTGAGAGGGCCTTCCGTAATGCAGACAGCGGTTTCCGGGTCATCCAGGCTATCGTTCCCAAGTGGGAAATGCGCCTGACTGATATCCGTGGTAACGCCGTCTGGCAGGCCCTTCGCGGAGATGGTCATGTACCGAAGAAACTCCTTGTTCTGACCGGTACGTTTGCAGTAATCGTTCCAGTCGGACGGTTTATCCCGCCGTACTTGCAGGGCAACGATTTGACCTACCGCATTTCGTGTTGGAATCAGCATCCCCGGTTCAAGGTTGAAGCACCACACGCCGTCTATCCGGAAAAAACCGGGTACGCCTCGCAGCTCGCATCCGCATTTGGCAAGGATGGAGGCCGCAATGAGACCTGCGATAAGCCGTTCTGGGGTACGGCGCTTGAGGATATTGTCCTTGCGAATAGACGGAATCAGCTTCTGATACTGCTCCTTCGCTTTCCGGTAACGGTTGACCCACGGAAAATCGGCCGAAATGCTTCGATACCCGTTTCGCTCAATCGTTTCATCGGAAAAGCCGCGCCTGTGCAGGTTCTCACGGTGCAGGTCAGAAAGCTGAAAGAACTTGATGTCCAAGAGCTTCCGATACGCCTTATCCACCACCTCGTCGCTGGCGCGGTGGATTTCCACGACCTCCGGGAGTTGTGTTTTCTGCACGCGGCTGCGAACTGGGGCTTCGATGTGCAGGTCGTCGCAGAGCTTTCGGTACATTTCCCTGCTGTTCTGTCCCTTGACACAGCGAACGCCATGTGCAACGCGGGCATACAGGTCCAACGCACCTTGCCCCTTCTCACCCCCGGAGCATTTCACACACGAATACGCATTCTTCACGGTATTGATATTCATGTGATATTTGGTGTCATTGCAAAACGGACAACGAACGTTGAAAGACGTCCCATTAAAATCCGATTGCGGAGACACCTTTAAGCCAAGCAGTTTGACAACCTCTCGGATGTCAATGCTGAATTTATCGTAGCCCATCCGAGCAGGCTCCTTTCTTCATTTTTGCGCGGCGGGGGTAGAAACCCCCGCCGTTGTGTGTTTGATACGCTCAACCGGCTTTGCTCTGCGTAATGACCTGTGCAGCCTCATGCAGCTGCGGGTAAGTATCCCTGCGGGAGAAGCGGTCGCTTGCGTAGAACTCCACCAGACTGCGGTCAATCGTCATCAGCTCACCAAGCGTCTTCTTGGCGTAGTTGCCGAACGGAACGATGACCTGTCTCGCCGCGTCAAGAGACATCTGCGTATTCGCAGCCGCCTTTGCCGGGGCCTGTGTGGGCTGGGTGACGGGGGTGCTGGCCGCCGGACTGGTCGCCGGAATCATGGGGTTATTCTTGGAGGACGGAATCAGGGGATTCGTCTCCACGAAAGCAACTCCTTCATCGGGAGACGGAATGGAATCCGGGTCATTGGCAATGCCGGTGCTGATTTTGTACGTCTTCATCAAAGCGTACTTATCGGCGTAGGTCATAGCCTTACCGGGAGCCTTATCTCCGGAATCCATACCCGTGCCGAAGCTGACGGTCTCCAGACAGTCTGTCGGCTCGTCAACGTTGACGAAACGGTAGACCTCAGTTACCGTCGCCATAACCAAGCGGACCAAACGCTGCTCACCGTTCCACATATACGGCTTCTCGACGATTTTCTGGTCGAGGGTGCGGCTGACCGCGTAAGAAAAGACGCCGTGCTTCTCTTCCAGCGGCTTGACTGCCGCAAGAATCGTAGCCTCGGAGGTTGCGCTGTACGCCTTATCCCCCTCACCAACGGTCAGGTCCTTGGCAATAGCGCCCAGTTCTGCGGTGATTGCCGCCACGCGCTGAAAAATGTTCTTACTGCTCATATTCAATTAAACTCCTTCCTTCTGCCGCGCCAGATACTCCTGACGTTCGGCCTCCTTTTTGTTCTCTCCTTCGATGATGACGGGGATGCACATGGCATTCTCCCACGTTTCGATGAAGCGTGTTACGCGATACATCATGCGGTACATATCGCGGTCAGAAACCTGGATAAATACCTCCACCTTGTTTCGCATGGATTTTCCGTCGAATGTCGTGGCCCCGGTCGCCTGCTCAATCACCTTGGCCTCGCCGTTGGTGATTTTCAGGACCCAAGGATACATTGCAAGGTCTCCGTCCTGACGAACGCTGTCATGCGTGACTGTCAGCATAGACACCGGCGCAAATCCGTCCGTGCCTTTCTTGTAGGTATTGACCTTGGACATGGCATACTGGTAGTCCATTCGGTTCGGAAATTTGAGCGCAGTCCCAACGTCCGCATCCGCGATAGCAGTGCGGGCTTCTTTCAGAACTGTGCCGGCTGCCATGAGGATATCTTTCTTTTCTGCTCCCTTAACGGCCTTGGCCACAATGCTTACGCTCTTGCTCAGAAGACTGCCATAAGCCTTTGCAACGCTGGCAGTGCGATGAATCGACTTCATCAGACCATTGACAGCATTGGGGGCCAAAACAGTCTCCCAGGGCTTCTGCGCATCCTTCGCGACACGTCCAATCAGCGGAACAGCCATCGTACCGACATTGCAGCGGCAAACGGTGAGCCATTCGTCGAACATGGTCGGGTCAATATTCACGGAACAGGTGACACTTTTATCGCCCGTTCCCTTCGTGAAATCACAGATGACCATTTCGATGACAGAGGGAAAGGTCTTTCCCCCATTTTTCTTGCCGCCAGACTGGTGCATCATCGCATACTCGTCAGGCAGCGACCGGCTCAGCTTGTCGCGAAAGTCAACGACTTTATCTTTGCCGTTACACTTTGTAATCACATTTGTTACCATTTTTTCTGATTCTCCTTACTTGTTATTTTTTGATTTATATAAAAGCCTGCGCCCGTTGGGTGCAGACTGAACTTTCATTATGTTTGTGATACTTCCTTTGTATGGTCTCAGCATACCGACCTTTTTCTCGCTTACAGAATTGCGCTGTGCAGGAATACAGGTTCTTAGGAATAGAAGTACCCAAGAACCAAAGAAGGGCAAAAAGAAATCCGGGCCAGAAGGCCCGGATTATCTCAAATATTGCGCAGAATCCTCTTCTTCACCATCCCTGTGAGCATCTTCGGAAATTTGCTCAGGTCGGTGATGTCGAGAAAGCCGTCACCGTAAATTGCCTGGATGTGCTCCTTGTCGTTGCCAATAGCTGCCGCAAAAACCTCGATACCGTTCCGTCGTGCGGATTTCACGATATTCTGGATATCTGCTCTGGCACTACTGCCGGAATAGTTTCCGTCATTAGGCTGTCCATCGCTGATGACAAACATCAGCTTGACCTCCTCCGGCCTCTTTGCAAGAAGGCCAACGGAGGCTGCGATGGCAGCGCCATCACGGTTACAGCCCCCTGTGCTCAGTTTGGCAAGCCGGAAGGCATCCTGCTTCCCGATGGCATCAAAGCGGGAGAACACATAGTATTCGGCACATCCCCTTGTCTGGGTATTGTGGCCGGCAACCATGACTGGAATGCCCAGTCCCGTCGCAAAGTCATAGAGCAGCATGGCCGCCCGCATTGCGGAGTTCATCCGTGCGCCCTGCATGGAGCCGGACATATCAACCAAAACGCTGACCGCCATAGACGGATAGTCCTGCGGCAGCTTCTTGCTGGCATAGAACTTCTGGTCCGGACGATAGGCATTCTTGATTTCAAGACGGTTGCCAATGATGCGGTGATGAAGGATAGAACCCTGCTGGATATCAGCCAGAGCTTCCCGAATGAGTTTCTGAAGCCTGCGGGAATATCCCTTCAGGTCAGCCATCTGCCGCTCATACAGCTTTTTGTCCTGCTCTGTAACGCCTAAGATGCGATGGGGCCTGATATGGCCTCGATGCGTGGGGCCAAGCTCCAACTGGGGGATTTCTGCCATCAGGTCGGACGTAATGTCCGCCTCCAGCTTTTCCTCCGCCTTCTGGTCGCTGATGCCCCGTGCGATAGCTTCCAAGGCCTCTTTGATTTGCTTGTCCGTCCCATTCGTATTCGCCGAAGCCTTCGTTTGGGGGGAAGTTTTCTGTCCGCCTTGCGCCTGCTGACCCTTTTGGGCCTGCTTGCGATTTGCGGAAGCAACTTTGGACGTAGACTGGTTCTGCGGGGCGGCGTTCGCACCGGTATTCGATGCGGTCTGAGCAAGGCCGTTTACAACAGCCTGAATAGCAGCGGCAGAATGATTCATCGACTGAGTGTTGCCGGAGCTGTTCGGATTCCCGCTTCCAGGATTTCCGTTCGAGCCGGTCTGCCCATCGCTGGAATCGCCGTTGCTGTTGCTCTGGGGATTTCCCGCTCCCGTCTGATTCTGTTGCTGTTCCGCTTCATCCAGGGCCTCTTTGATGATGGGCCACATGATAAGAAAGATTTCGTTGATTTGCGTAAAACGATATGCAACGTCATCTGTCCATCTGGCCTGACTCAAGGGCTTTGCCATGTCAATGACCATCTTCATGATGTCGTTGTCACGCACGCACTGTTCAAGGTCTCTTGCGAAGACATCCTCGAATCGGGCAAACTCAAGCATCAGGGCATAGAGCTTTTGCAGCTTGGTTGCCTTATCATTTGCGAGGATGTTTTCCGCATAATCGAAACTGCGGAACAGAGCCTCACGCGATGTTGCGATTCCCTTTTCCACTATGCCGCCGAACTCGTCGATGATTTTGCCTTCATCGTGCGGGTCATCAATGGTGTTGGTCACATCGTTGAAAATCTGCTGAAACAGCAGCCGGTACGCACTGTTCTGAAGCGCGTCCTTCATTTCAGTCAATGCGTCAACCTCTGCCTGAGTCTTCGGCACCGGCAGTTCTCCGTAGAACTCTCCAGCCTTGATTTTATCAATGGCCTTCTGCTCCTCCGCAAAATCGCAATAGATGATATGTGCAATTTCGTGGAAATGGATACCCAGCAGAGCCGTAAACTTGGCATAGATGTCATTGTACGCCTCCGTGATGCTATTTTCAGGTACGAGATACTCCTTCTTTCCGTCCGTCCAACCTGGTGCAATGCCTGTCGGCAGAATTGTCAGGGACAGTCGCTTAGTGATGCCGCAATGCCGCAACAGCGTCTCCCCCATCTTTTGCAGATAGCTGGAAAACTCAGCGGAGTGGAAGAGTTCTTCGGAACTCAAGTTCTTGCGCTCTTCAGAACTCAGCTTCCTGAGCTGGTGTTCGTATTTCATATTCTTTCTCCTTTTTCAGAGAATGGGGACCATGCGGCCCCCATTCTCAGTGTGTTGTGTGGAAAATCAGAGATACAGGTCCACAACGGAACCCATAATCTCCTCCTGCTCCTCTACGACAGAAGTTGCCTTCGACACGACGCAGCAGCGGCAGTTCTCACGGACATTACTCATGCCATCGACCTGTACCGACTGTGCCCACATCTCAAGCTCCGTCGCAGAGATAGAGCCTTCCGTAATATCGTTCTCCTTGCAGTGCTTGGAAATTGCCAGCCAGACCGTATACATCTTCTCCAGCAAATCCTTGTCAGGGAAACCGGTGTTATACCGAACACGGGCCAACAGCGTCTCCTTCGTCAGCTCATAAGAGTCAATGACGAAAGCACAGCGACGGATTACAGACGGGTCAACCGGACGACAGGAAGCATAGCCGACGTTATCGGTATAAACAACCATCGCATCCGGATGACGGCGCACGAAGCGCCCATCAACCAGCGGAATCATCGCCCCTGCGCGGTCGTATTCGTTCAGACCGACGAGCACGCCAGCGTCGCGGATACGGGAAATTTCCTGTACCTCAACGATGTAGCCGTGTTCCAGCGCCTTGACATAGTTCGACTCAACGAACTTGTATCGCGCCACAGAGCCGTTACTCGCCGCCGCCTTGCCATACGCCTCAAGGGCCATCTGGCAGGTCGCGTCTTCGTCCTCCACGCCGGTGAGCTTGAAGTAAGCACTGGCGGGGTCCGCCGCGATTTCCGCGAAGTCAGGCAGTTCCGCTGTGTGTGCCCCATCCGTATCGGGAATGATATCGGAGAGGAAGTTCTGCGTCTCCATCGTGGAATTGCACGTCATACGCAGCAGCGGGATATTCAGGAACCCAGCCATCAGTTCAACGCCCGTGGACTTACCATAGGAGGTAATGCCGCGCCACATGAAGTTATTCATGGGACGCTTATCCTTTCGGGTATTAACGAACTTCTTAGCAATGTCGATTGCTTCCGGTGCAACGGGATAATCGTCCGGGAACTGAGGAACGAGTGCCCGCTCCGCTGCCGACCAAGTATGGCTGGCCGCAAATGCGGAAAACAGCTTCTTTGCGCTTGCGAATGTGTGCGCCTTTGTTGCTGTTACGCGGATACTGCCGCACAGGACGCACGCCTTGCCGCACAGCTCCGTTCCGGACAGAGAACCGCTTTTGACGCTGGTTCCCGTGAGGATATCAATGTTCCCACCGGGAACCTTGACATCGACCTCGTTGTTATTCAGCATCACCACCAACGTGTCGCAGATGCGACGGAAACAACCCTCGTCAAAAGGCGTTCTTGCGGTATACTGCTGCGTGATAGTGTTGAGGTCCTGACCCACACCGCCCCAGATGGAAGCGGCAATAGGCAGCAGGCACAGATAGATAGGCGAAAGATTGACCTCACAGTTTCGGTCAATCGTGGGAAGCGACGTAAAGGTATAGTCCGAAGTTCCCACAACCGGCTTCGCAATGGCCGCACGAAGGCGGACCGTCTTGCCGTTCGGGTCCGGACGGTTCACCGTCGCAATCAGGACCGTGCCATCCGCCTTCGGCAATTCCGCCGCAAAAGTAGACCCGCCGACATCGACCAACGCCATATCGGCATTTTCCCCCTTCATCCATGCCACGACCGCCTGTGCGGCGTATGCGTTCAACGCGACCATGCCGCCGCCGTTTCGGAGTGCCGAGAACATAGTAGGTTCCTTCACTGCCGGAGCATAGCTCTGAACCTCTTTCGGGAATCTTGCCGCTGCCCAACTGGCAGACGGAGTATTCAAAATGTGACCCATATTTCCTTTCTCCTTTCACTCAACGGGCTTTTGCAGCGGTCAAATTCCGGTACACACGGAACAGATGCGCGAGATAACTCTCCGCTTCCTGTCTCTCCATGAAACCGGAACCCGTCAGGTACTTCATTGCGCTTTCCTTGCTGCCACGGGATTCGCCGTCGATGACATAACCCATTGCTTTCGTAAAGTAGTCGTTTGTAAACATTTTTTCATTTCTCCTTTTTGTTTTGTGTGATTTGGGATATATAAAAAGCCAGTATCCGTAAAGGATGCTGACTGAACTTTCTTTATGTTTGCGATACTTCTTTTGTATGGTCACAGCATACCGGCCTTTTTGCCATTTGCAGAATTGTACTAAACAGGAATACAGGTTCCTGAGTTCCGAGGTGTCTGAGTGTTTCAGTAAAAAACAGCAGCACCCATCCGTATGGATAGATGCTGCTGGAAGATGTACTCACATCTGCAAATAGGCATATAACAGATGCGGTGTCTTTTCGTTGATGTAGACGAGATATGGGCAATTCGGATAAAACGTCACCTTGCGGGGAACTGTAAAGGTGAAATAAGACGGAACATCATCGTCTGTCCGGAAGCACACTTTCGTGGAGCCTTTCAATCCGTTGGAAACTGCGTTTGTCTGTACGCTGTAGCAAATCATCGGCAGTTCCCTAATAGTGCCGTCCTTAAAATCCAGCCGCAGAGAAACCGCACAGTACAGAAGATAGACGGGGAAAAGAAGAAACATGAGCAGCCGCACGGATAGAAGCGTGATGGACAAGACGATGACTGCCAGCGTCATCAGTACCGCGACCGTACAGAGCATGACTTCCTTGGACTGCAAGGCGGTCGGCAGCTCGATGTCCCGCAGCTCCTGCCAGATAGATTTCTTCTCCCCCTCCGGTTCCGGTGCCGAGTCCGAAGCCTGTTTCCCTGCGGCATCTTCGGCCCGATTGGCGTCATCCTGCCCCAGCAGGGCACGGAGATGCGGGAATTCAATAATTTTTGACTTCTTCGGCATGACTACCTCCCAAAAGCGGTTCACCATTTATCGTGAGTGAGCGGAAATATTCGTATGTTTTGGGCGTGCTTTTTTTCAGAAGCTGCATGGACTTGCTGCCATCCGAATGTGTCAGCAGATAAGCGAAATAATCTGCGAAATATTCGTTGCTGCTTGTTTTGGCATAGCTGCGGAATGGTGCATCTTTTGCTTCCGCGTTGAAGAGTTCCTGACTTCTGGCAGGAAAGCTGAGCAGTGCCCCTTCTATAAAATGCCCGAACTCATGCAGGACTGCCCCCGCTTCCGAAACATAAATGGTTCGCTCCTGATAGCTGGTGACGCCGGTGCAGGACACATTATACAGCTTGCCCATTTTCGCCGTATACTCATGGTCGATAACGAGCTTCCATCCGTGCTCATTGAACGCATTGAGGACGGTATCCGGAAGATAGCGCAGTTCCATAAGATAATCGTTGAGATTCGTGTCAGAGCGATTTTCGCACACGACCGGAGATTTAGGCGCTTCGACCACAAATTGATGTGTCAATGTCTCATATAGATAGACAGCCGCCTCTCCCCTCGTTACTCTTTCACCTACGGTCGAGGACGCAGAACATAGGCCCAGCTCTTGCCCAACACGCAGGACATTTTCCTCACGGCTAAGTGCCTTCCCTCCATAGAGTACATTGTCGTAGACCGGTATCTGTGCGGCATCGAACGCACTTTCCAGAACCGCACTCCGGCAGAGTTGTGTTTCTGGTGAGACGACAGCAGTCTCACTCAGCCAACCGTTGCCGCAAGCAGCATCCACGCCGCTCTGACTCTGCTCCATCCATCCATTGCCTTTCATTTGGACGCCATAGGCTCGGCAGAGCATGACCGCCCATTGCCGAACGGTAATGGGGGCGTCCGGGGAGAACTGGCCGACGCCAGTCCCTGTGACGATTTGCCGTTCTGAGAGATAGACAACGCTATCATGATACGGTGCCGTTTCTGGCACATCGGAAAAGCCGGCGTCAGTGGCAGACGCTGTAACGGGAAAAGTCAGTATCAGCGCCAGAGTAAGAATTGCCAGCGCTGTCCTTCGCAGACCTCGAAACATCAGTCACCGCCTCCTTCCGCAGCCGTCTCAGCGTTTGCGTGGATGGCATCCCGAATCGTCTCCGCCAGCGCCCTTGCCTGCGCTGCATATTCGCGCTTTGCGTCAGTCGTCGTGTCAATGTCGGAATCGTCGTGGAGCTTATATTTGATGGAAATGGACTTATCGGACAGGTCGCCGATTGCGTCCGATTGGTCGGTGCCGATTTTGATACGAATATAGGCGGGCGTCAGGGTATCCGCCAGCGTTTCATCTTCCAAAAGCGCCGCACGGAGGTAATTGAGCTGTTCACCAGCAGGAATCTCCATCAACTTGGTGTATTCGTCGTAGATGCTGACCTGCTCCGCGTTCAGGATATCGCACACAATGACATTCTGCATTTCGTAGGTGTCAATGGAAACACTTTGATAGATGGTCGTCTGATGCGTCATTCCGGGAATGTCCGGAGAATCATCCGGGGCTTCCGTCTGCCGGACAGTCTCCTTTTTAATCGTCATATCAACTTTCGCGCCAAAATTGAGGAGAACGCTGGTCGCGGTTTCATCGTCCAGAGGGGCTGTCACATAGACCTTCCCCTGTTGCTCATTCACCCACGGATTCTTCGGCGGCGTGTATGCACTCGCCACATTGTTGTATGCGAGATACTGGCCGGTCGGGATATATGCGGTAGCATACTTGCCGATAAGGCTGGAAGCACGGTTATACTGGTAGATATTCGTTCCGCCCAGAGTAATTTGATTGTAGCTCTCTGCGCTGATGGTGGCGCTCTGAATGACATCTTCCGTGATAACATCTCCCGGAATCAGGTCCTGCTTGACCTGAATGACCTGTATCGTGTTCAAGGACGGGTCTGGTTCATCCACGGGTTCCTGATTTTCAATCGGCGTAGGGTTAGGCGGTGTATCATTGCCGCCGAAAAGCACACTGCTCGCAATGGAGCCGATGATGAACAACACCATCATCCCGCCGATGATGACAAGCAGCTTCTTCCTGGTCAGCGGAATTTTCTCAAATAGCGGCTGGTCCAGGGACTCTTTCAAGGCGTCCAACCTGCTCCTACCGTCCTCAGATTCATCCTCAACATCGGATTTGGCCTTCCTGCGCAGCCACCTCCTTTTCCCACTTTCCTCTTCCTCACCGTTCTCTTCTGCCGGAGCTTCCTCTTCCTGGGGCTTTTCCGGTTCTCTTTTCTTGACCCGCGCACGCTTGACCATCCAGTTTCCTTCCGAATCGAGATAGTAAATTTTCTCGTTGACTTTATCAAAAAAACCGGTCTGCGGCGTGCCGCCGAGCATGAACTGGCAGGATGGCAGTTTCTTGATTTCCTCTAACTCCTGCGCAGTAATTTTTACAGGTTCATTTGGCATCGGAATCCCTCCTTCTGTGCATATTTTATTATACCACTCAAATGTTTAATAGTCAATTTTTGCACAGCGGGTAAATTCCTGCTTCTATTGCAAGCAGAAGCCAAATCCGTTACTCAAGCAATATTTATTCATAGCAGTTGATTTTTCTCGACAATGTGTGGTATAATGTCCCGGCATGAAAGGAGGGAGTTTTTTGAACGAAGAAGAGAAGTTGAAAAACAAAGAGGTTTGCGATAAACTGACTGAGCTTTTTTCGAGAGACGTCCGGTCTATGACCAGACTTGGCGAGGCTTTTTTCAAGAAAGGGCGTAAACACAGCGGCCTTGGGAAATACTCCGACCTGTATGGCAAAAGCTATCCCCTTGCCGCAGATACCGAGACGAATTTCCGCTGTTCGCTGGACCGATTCTCAGAGAATGACAGCAATCGAATTTTTAACTTCCTTGCTGTCAGATACGGATTCAACTCTGACAGCCTGCGTCGAAAGCGCATTGTGTGGGCCAAAGGTGAGATTGAAGGATTGCTTCAAATTACCGGTCTGTCTTATCAGGAGTTCTTCCGGGATGTTCTGGGTATCTCCATTCCAATGCCGTCCCCCCAGGAGCATCAGTTGATAGACCGGATGGACAACATGGGCGATGCGTCCATTGCAAAGCTGAAAGCTATCGTGGAAGACCTCGACCCACATCTGGAGCGTGCGGAGGATGGCAGCGTTTACTCCATCCCCTCCGCCAGAATCAAATCTCTCGTGCGGTATAGGAAGGCTGCAACGGAAACCAACCGAGAGTTCATCCGGAAGCTGCACGGCGACACGGAGGGCACGATGCAGACCCTCTCTGTTCGCAGAACCGCCTTTAATATTCAGCAAGTCGTTGAGGCTGCGGAACTTATGGATGCGCCCCTGTTTTGGGTGCTGTGCTGTGAGAACTTCCCGCTGTATGCGAAGCGCATTGAAACCGACTATGTGTTTGCACTTTACAAATTTCTTTCTCTGGATAACCGCAAGCTGTTTCAGACAGCAGTGGAGTGTATTTCCGCCGCTGAAAGTGAGGTGACATCCAATGTCTGAAGAAAAGGTCCTTCCGTCAGAAAAAAATACCGCAGAGCGCCCCGCTCCCTTCGCTGCCATGAAAAACGAGGTCGAATTCACAAGCGGAATGGAGTCTGCCTCCGAGCAGGAGCAGAAAAAGGTCAAATCTATTCTGTTGGAAATTGAATCCGAGCTAAACGCCTACGACAGTGCAACCGGCTTAAAAAAATAGCCTTCAGCAGAAACTTTCATATCCGTCCTGACCTTCTCGAAAAAATTCGCAGCATCAGCGATATCCGCATCCAGCGGGGCATCATCAATTATTACATTGATTCTGCGGTTCATATCAAGACCTCATATATCGCCAATATGATGGACGTCAAAAAGCGCGAGAACGGTCTAACGGCGAAGGAAATCGCGAGGACGTGCAGCATCACCGCATCCCTGCTGTCACGGGGCATCAAAGACGGAGCGATTCTGCTGCCGCCCGCTTCGATTGCCGCCTTCTGCGATATCGTAACCGGGCAGTCTGTGGCGGAGACCTTTTTCGGGATGCCGCCGAAAATCATGCTCCCCCTCAATCTTGCCGAGGTCGCCTACCGGCTCCAGATAACGACTGACGTGCAATTTGAAGCTGCGGAACGTATCGCGGAAGAGCACCATATTCAGAACATCGGCATGACGATTGACAGCGTGACTATGTGGGAGCGTTTTGTGGAGTACAATACGGACCGTGGGTTCACAGAAGGAAGCCTCGGTGCTGTCCCGCTCCGTCATTATGAAACCATCACACTGAGGAAACTTCAACAGGTTGCCGAAGCAGAAAAAACAGAGTCTGCCGCTCCGCAGACAGGGCGCGGACGCCGGAAAACCATGCCCACTCCGTCCGGCATCGCTCTGTTCGGATATCGGTACAACATTTCTCCCGACTACTTCCTCGCACGGGACTATGTGCTTCATAACCATGTCTTCATCCCAGGGCGTTTCTTTACCCATGACATCAACTCCGATACTCAGAAGTGCCAGGAGGTCATCGACCCGCGTATCAGACGTATCTTGGGCAGGCTGCTCTGTATGCCGACGGACGAGAGAATGGCCGTGTGCGGTGAAATCATCGCAAAAACGATATAGCCAAAGATAAGCGCCGCAGACAAATGCCTGCGGCGCTGTTTTCGTGTATTGGGTATCAGTAATAGCCCGCAGCGGACTCACTGCCGGAATCGACACCGCCATCCTGCGCGGCATCTTCCGCCCCTGCATCGGCTGTCTCTTTCGCATCAGGGACGCTGGGTTCGTCCTCACCTTCTGCGGTGTCTGTTTCGCCCTCTGGCTCCGTGTTGGTATTCTCTCCGCAGGCGGCGAAAATCGCAAGCTCGTCATCGGAAAGAGAGACGTTGTATCTTGCCGCTTTCGCCATCGCATCCTTGCCCAAACGGTCTTTCACGGCGTTCAGAGCAGTTAAAACCTTCTTCTTTGTTCCGTCATCCAGCACCACAGAGTATTCCTTGGTGGCCCTGCCCTTTCCTTCCTTGCAGGAAACGCAGACGTCGGAATGTGTGCTGAAAATGGCATTGATGTCGCTGACGATTTTGAGTGCGTTTTCGATATCTTTCAGGGCGCTTAACTGCTTCTCGTTGGCTTTAATAGTAGGCATTGTGCTGTCCTCCTTGTTCAGAAAAATGGCGCTTATTTACTATAGTTGCGGTGGTTTGCTTCGGCCATGCCAAGGACTTGCAGACGAATTTCCGTCTTCCCCGGCTCGGTCGGGCGCTCGAAGCCCATGATTTGCATTTTGGGAGCGAAGTAAACGGTGTTGAAGTCGCCGGGAAACTGAATATTGACGGCGTAGATATTGCAATTCTCGTAGTTCCCGATATTCGTCTCATTCCCATCCGTTCCAATGAAGCGGAAAGCATAGGTGGTCGGAACCTTTTCAATGATGCAACTCTTGGCAGCCTTCTTCCAGTTTTCATCGGTGGCGGCAATGCCGCCCTTCGTCTTGAGATATTCGACTGCTTGTGCAGCGAGGTCATCCGCACTCTCCCCCGTTCCGTCCAATTCGCCGGTTACTGTGATGTTGTTATCGGTGAGAGATGTCAGGGAGTGGCTGTTCGTTGCGGGGTCGTAGGTAATGGTCGCCTTGCAGACCGCCAGCAGCTTTCCGGTATTGATTTGCACGATGCGAATATAAAGGACGGTGCCGCCATCATCGTCATTGAGTTGCAGCTCGGAACGAGACCACTTCACGCCATAATCCACCGTGTTGTGATACGCCGCAGGAACCGCCGTATTAAACTTATCATCCTTGAATACGAGATTCGCTCTGTTGCTGTTCAGCTTATCTGTCGGTTCAGCGCCTTCCCATTCGGAATACGACAGTTCCGGGCTACTGGACATGATGTAAAAACCAATCTGCTTATCCGGTCTGGCGGCAGCTTCCGAAGAGCTGGGGTTCAGATAAATGGCATCGCTGGTATCCGTCTCTACGCCGAGATACAGCGTCCCGCTGCCATAATTGAACGACAGAACTTTGTCGTTCTTATATGTGCCGACCGGCACATCGTCCTCCGTATTGTCCCCGAAATCCTCATAATCCTCCAGCGGTGGTTTGTCGCTAATGCCCGGATTGGAAGTTCCTGAGTTATTGGGAACCTGAGAACCGGAGTGGTCTGGTTCCTGAGAATCCTCTCCGTCTGTGTTTACAGAATCCGCAACAGAATGCTGCGGTCCGCTTGGCGTGTTGTTGTCCTTCTGACAGCCACGGCCGATTAGGATAACGAGTGCGCATAGTGCGGCAACGGCAGCGACAGCTCCTGCAATATGCAGAGCTGCTTTAGTTCTCGGATTGGTTATTTTCATAATGACAGCCTCCTGAAATTTTTGGGAATCGGAAGAGCGGAATCTTCCGGCCAAAGCTGTTCGTTTAGAATGTCGATGAAGATTTGCCGGAGCGGGATGCCTGTCTCCGCAGAGAGCTTCCGACCGATGTCAAGCGTCATGTACCGTTCTCCGCGCAAGATTCTGGATAGATATGACCCCGATACTCCTATTCGCCCCGCCAGCTTGTTTTGGGAGCAACGATTCATTCGCATCCACTCCCGAATACAGGCATAGGGCCGCCGCGTGCCAAAATCAATAAATGAATCAGGATTTAGGCGGGAGTACATCGGCATACAGCTCCTTTAATGGGATACCGGTCATATCGGAAATGCGTTGGCCCAGTTCTGCGTCCATGTGCCGGTAGCCCGCAAACACATCCTTGAGTCGGGAAATCGGAATGCCCAACTCCGCCGCAAATGTTCGCTGCGAGTAGCCGTGTGAACGCATCCACTTTGCCAGAACGTTATAATACTTTGGGCGGGAGGAAACGACTCGGCGTCCGCTGATGTAGTAGAACAACTGGAGAATAGTTTCCTCCGTGACGCCGTATCTCTCGGCAATCTCCTGCGGGCTGTAACCGCTGATGTAATCGCGGCAGTAGGCTTTCACCTGCTCCTCCGTTATGTCCTTTGGGCGGGTAACAGGTACGGAACGTCCCGAACGTGGAAATTTCCGAATGAATGTATAGATACACTGCTTGGTAAAGCCTGTAATTTCAGAAATTGAGATGACAGATTCCCCGCAGAATTTCAGCCTGCAAATTTCAAGTTTTGTGTTCATATCCATAGTCAAATTCCTCCAAACGGGGCGGCACGCCGATAGGCGTCCACCAGAACCAGCGCCGCAAACATACAGACCAGCGCCACACGAAACACATACTCCTGCCAATTCTCCAACATACTCCCCCGCCCACTCGCCGTTTTAACATTGCCGAAATGGAAAGTCAGCGGAATGGGCCAGAAAAGCCGAACGCCGCGTGGGTTGAAGCAGTCCAGCAACAGATGCGATGCACCGCCGATGCAGAACGCGAGACCGAAAAACGCCATTGAAGGAAAGATACCACGGATGATAAAGTACAGCAGAAGCAGAAACCAGACGCTATGGCAAAAGGTTCTGTGCCCGAAGCACTTACTGCAAACGGAAGCAACAGGCTTGACCATCGCGCCGACTTTACTCTTTTTCCCCTGGTCGATATCCGGTGCAAGACTGCCAAGTAGTGAGGCGGTCAACACTCCGAAGAACTCCGGCGTTGTAAACGGCTTGAGTCCAAGTTCCTGTTCGGATGCTGCCAAAGTCAGCAGCATGGCAGCGACTGCGCCGCCGACCAGATGTGTCTTATACGTCATCTGTCCAGCCCCTCCCCAAACGTAAAATTCGGTCCGTATGGACTGTTCGGGTCGTCCTGCATGACAAGGGAAGCCGTGAACTTCGTACCGTTCTTTTTCAGCAGAGTGGTTTTTCTCACGGACTGTCCCAGCAGAAATGCCCGGACATCCTTTGCCGTGAAAGTGGTCTTGCTGAGCATTTTCAGCTTAGATTTCTTCCAGATAACAAAACCACAGCCATTCTCATGCCCGCTGCATGAAAAGCCGGACGGAAACTCTGTCACATCACCGCCGCAACGCGGACATCTGCCAAGAACCTCCTTTTCGTCCTGCTCCGGGAACACGAAGCCGGGACCGTACTCGCTACTGGCGTCATCCAACAGGAACAGTTCACTCTCAAAGTGGTTTCCTGCCTTGGATGTCAGCTTTTTTAGCTTTACACTCTTTCCGCTCTTCTTTTTTCCATCCGGCAGACTTACCCACGGTTCAGACAGCCATGCCTTGACGTTGGCTGCCGTAATGACGCAATCCTTCATCAGCGAAGTTTTCTGTGTCTTCCAGATAATGAACTTGCAGCCTTGCTTATAGCCAGAGCAGCCGAAGCCCCGTTTGCCTTCAATGACAGCGCTTCCACAGCGGGGGCATACGCCGAGTGTCTGTCCACGCCCAGAGGCGGCTGCAAGCTGACTCCGCAGTTCCTCGGATAGAAGTGGGTACTTGGTATGTACGATAGTTCGAACAGTCTCCAGAACGCTGTTTGTCAGAATGTGATAGTCGTCCTTGCCTGTTCGGACATCCTCCTGCATGACCCACCAATAGGCTGTCATGTCCGCTTTCTTCACCTCGTCCGGCAGGATACGGTAGAACTCGCGGGCCTTTGGCGTGGAGATAACACGCTTGCCGTCATCCTCCAGATATCCGTGATTCACAAGTCCAACAACAATAGCCGCTCTCGTTGCGGGTGTTCCAATAGAGCCATTCTCTCCCTGCTTGCCTTTATCCTTCTCCTTGAGGAGCGCCTTGACTTCATTATCCTCGACATACTTGGCAATGCAGGACATATCGGCAACAAGCGTGTTTTGCGTATATCGCACGGGAGGCTTCGTCTCTTTCTCCACCACGCTCGCGTCGAGGACGTCGCACTGATAGGTTCCAACAGGGACTGCGCACAGGGCGCTCTCCTCGTTACGGATACCGTCCTTTTTGAAGAGTGTCAGGTATCCCATCTCGATGATTTTGGATGCAGAAGCGCTGAGCGTACCCCCATCTTTCAGTTTGACAGTAAGTGCCGAGCGCTCTTTCTTTGCGGGCGGCATGAACTGTGCCATGTAATACTGGCAGATGGCGAGGTAAACCTTGCGTTCAGGTTCCGTCATTGCGTGGATATCCACGCTGATATTCTGCGGGATAATGGCCGTGTGTGCTTCCCCACTATCCGTCGTATACTTATCGTTGAAGCACTTGGATTTCAAAGTCATATCCAGCTGTTTCGGGCGAAACCCAATGTTGCGGATAACGGCATCCATTGTGGGACCGGATTCGGCATACTGCGTTTCCGTGAGGTATTGGCAGTCGGTACGGTTGTAGGAAATAGCCTTGTACTTCTCGCGCAGGGACTGGGTAATTTCCATAACCTCCTGCGGTTTGTAGCCAAACTTTGAACCGCAAAAGGATGTCAGCTTACCGAGATTGAACGGAAGCGGAGCATCCTCGCTCACCGTCTTCCGCGTTACTGTGACGCCATTGAGCGTTTCGTCCTTGAGCATATCCGCCCTGGACTGGGCGTAAGTCCTGCTGAGCATCCGCCCATCAGTCAAATTTGCGTCATCTTTTGCCGGCGTATACTGCGTGTCGATTCGCGCACCGTTGACGTCCAGTACCGCCGTCACGTCGTAGTACAGCGTCTTTTTGTGGCTTTCTATCTGCTCGTCTCTCGCACATACAAGCCCAAGCGTAGCGGTCTGCACACGGCCAACGGGAAGATTGACCCCGTTGAGCGCGGAGAAATAGCGGCTGAGATTAAACCCCACAATGGCGTCTGCGACACTTCTGGCATAAGCGGACCAGCCGGAATTTTCATGCAGGCGGTTGTCTGTTAGGCTCCTGAGCGCCCTGCGCATCCCCGCTTCCGTTAGGTCAAGTGTGTCAAGCCGATATGCTTTACCCTTGTAGTGAAACCAACGCAAAACCTCGTCAATGAGCAGCTGCCCCTCTTCATCCGGGTCTCCGGCATGAATGACATATTCGCACTGCTTGAGCAGACGTCCGATTTCATTGAGGCGTTCCTCTGGAGGGGAATCCTTGTGCTTTGCATCCGGCTCCTTAACCTTGAGGCCCCAGTCATCGAAATAGATGGGGAGAAGACTGATGTTCTTGCGGTCCTTATAGCACTCGTCGTAATCCTCCGGCTCCTTCAGCTCCAATAAGTGTCCAAATACGGATATCAGCGTATAGTCCCCGACGGTCATATAGGTACTGCCCTGTAGCGACTTACGCGGCCCATCAAGAGCGTCCGCGATTGCCGATACCAGAGCAGGCTTTTCAGCGATAATCAATTTCAAAACAAAAGCCCTCCTATCGCTTTTTCTTATTATACCACATTATGTCTTTGTTGTCAATTTACGGCGTATAGAAGTGCTCCTTTGAACCAAATGTTAGAGAATAATACATTTGCGCATTCACTACCACCTGCTCCAGGTGAGGCGTCCAAATTTGCAAAAGATACCCTCTTATTTTCCCCTTAAATGCGTATCTTCCGTGAAAGAAGAAAAAGCCCACAAAGCCAGTTATACCAACGGTTTCAAAGAACTCGCAGATGCAAAGTCGAAAAACGTGTACCCCCTATTTTTGCAAAAAACAGGCCCACGGGACGCGATGCCGGAGGCGCTCCGTGAACGGGACAGTCTCCCGGAACGGCAGCTCCCAGTTTTCAGATGCGTACAGTTGCGATTTCAAGCAGTTAGACATTTCTAATTTGTGCCGAAAAAGTTGCAAAAATCCGTGTTTTTGCTTTCTTGGAAGTCGAAAAACGTGTACCCCCTATTTTTGCGAAAAGTCGAAAAACGTGTACCCCCTATTTTTACGAAAAATTCCATTAAAATCGTTATCTGATATTTTTTATGTAAACTTTTCAACGCCTTTTGTTGCAATGGATTCAAGCTCTTTTTTCGTTATCCTCGCGTGCGCACGCGCACGCGCACGCACGCACGCGGAAATGTTTCTTGTTAGTATTACTTAGTATCCCATGTATAGTAAGACGAAATGAAATAAAATATTTGCAATGTTTATTTTCCTCCAAAAAGTTCTGATAATAGACCTGAATAGTTTTACCATATCGGAAAATAAACATTTGCAACACGCCGTTATCTTTATGCTATCTTGGATAATTGTTATCGGTCTGGGGAGAGCTAAAGCTCTCCTCCTAAGAAGTTCTAACTCTTGTATAATAGGCGTCCCAAAAATTTTGAAATTTCGGGGAGCTGAAAACCTGCGCAAAGTTCTTTTTCCCGCCCGGACGTTGCGCGGCCCCTTCCGAGTGCAGAAACTCCCCCTCTGTGTACCTTCTCCAGACCTAAACCTCCAGGCTGAAAGAATTGCCGTGGATGCTTACAAAGCAAACGCCCAGTGACGTTTTGAAATTTTTCAACAATTTCTTGCACTAAGTTGTGCTTGTGTGGTATAATAGGCATGCAATCTTGAAAGGGGGATTTTCATGTTTGATTTTGATGCGGGTAAAGAACGGCTTTCTATCCTGAGCAAGTATGTCCGTCTGCCGCGCAGTGCCGAGCACGGTGAGGTCACGGCATCGCTTTTGTATGAACGCCTTGTCATGGCCGCTATCGCCGCGTCCAAGACTGAAGAGGATTTGAGCAGAATCTTTTCCTTCTCGTGGGACACTGTGCGTTATTTGACCAATATGAACCTGTCCAATGACGATTTTGCCAAGCTGACGCTTGCCATCTTTGACCGGCGACCCATTCCCTGCCTGTTTGTCCAGCAAAAGACCGGGGACTGGTTTGAAATGCCGATGATTTGCGCTATTGAATGCGGCGAAGATGCAGGTGTTCATTTTCGCCTGAATGAATTCTTCATCAAAACCTGTGTCCCAGGCGGCCGCAAATGCGCTGCAAGTGCCGCGTCACTCTATGGTGTGTCCGTATCCCACCGACTCCATACGCTGCTCACAGGGGCACTGGAGGCCGGAGAAATGGTCATTTCGTCTGAGAGGCTCAGAGAGGTTCTCCATCTCGGCCAAAAAGAACCTGTCGCCTATCCGGAGAAGTACAGCCGGTATAAGGACCTGTTCCGGAAGGTTATTCGCCCCTGCTGTTTGGAGCTGACCGGCATGACGGACATTTGCGTGAAGTCTGTCGAGCCGATTGGGGTAAATTGGGAGAAAGCTCCGAGCCTGAAGGTTGCCACAAAATTCGTTGTGGAGCGGCAGCCGGTATCTTTGCGTATTCCAAAACTCTGTATTGGGGAAATCACGCCTTGTGATGATGCGGCCATGGGAACTGCATATCAGCAGGTGGAAATATGCGCATGAGCGCCGGGGAGGAAGAGAAATGAACGCAAAGGACAAATCGAACGGTTCCAAATCAACGCTGCAATCGACATCGCATCTTGTCGTACAGGGAAATTCCCTTGTCCGCAGCTTTATAACGGAAATGTCGGTCAACCAGCTCAAGTTGTTCTATTACCTGATTGGGACCGTTGAAAAGAACGACAACTCGTTCTATGTCGTTGACGTGGACTACAAAACGCTTTACCGTCTTACAAACGGTGATTACACCGCCGGATATGGAAAGAAGTACGTTGACGCTCTCTTACGCGAGGCGGTGGAGAGCAAGCTCACACCGCTCAAACCTGCTGCGTGGAAGGGCAAATTGCCAAGGCGCCTGACGTGGTTCAAACTTCTTGCCGTCACAAGTAGATATGGGCGCTCGTCCGCTCGAATCGTCCTGGAAGAATGGCTTGCGCCGTTCCTGCTTCATCAGCAGAAGAATTTTACAGCGTTTCAGTTTGCTGATATTTCACAAATGACTGGTCTGAACGCTCTAAAGCTCTACCCCCTCTTTTGCTCCTTCAAGAGTATGGGTTCTTGGGAAGTCGGGTTCTCCGAATTGAAGTGTCTGCTGGGACAGTGTGAAGCGTATTCTGCATACAAGGTCTTTTATAAGCGTGTGCTCGCTCCTGCTATCAAGGAGATAAACGAGCGGACCGGCATCAACGTGGCCTGCGAGTCCATTCGAAGCAAGGAGGACAGGAGAAAGGTCGGCAGTATCCGCTTCACGATTACAGAGAAGCCGAACTTCAAGAAATCCGCTCCACCTCGCGTGAAGATAGCCCTCGTCCAAGATGGTGATACTTTCGTCCGTGTTATCCGCGCTGCGTAGAACTTGAAAATTCAAGAACCGGGGAGTTTGGGTTCTTTCCTTCCTGAGAATCCTTTGTTGCGGCTGGCATTGCCATACGCGCCCGCATATCGTTTTGTACCTGCTATGGAGTTGCTCCGGCAGGGCTTTGTCATCTTTGGGGTTCTTTGGAACCCGTAATCCACGGCTCCCCAGTTCTGCCGCTCTCAGGTTCTTCCGTTCCACGGTGCTCAGGTTCTCATATTCGCCTTTTCATTTGCCACGCTATATCCGTTTTTTCTCAAAAGTGCAAACTCGTGGGCGCACTTTTCTGCCCGTAGCGGCGCGGGTGGCGGGTTCCTCAATCATTTGGTTCCAGAGTTCCTGAGTTCTTAAATTCTTTGGTTCTTGGGTTCTTGAAGTATGGTAAAATATCTTGCTGTCTTAATTTGCCTGTGAAATTGAAATAAGGGGCACATACCGCGCACACGCCAAAAGTTCAAGTTCCTTGGAATTGAATTTTGGTTCTTCGGTTCTCGGATTCCTGCCCTCTCAAATTCTTTAGTTTTTTTGAAACAAAAAAGAAGTAACCGCCGTTCCCTGAACAAGTTCGGCGATTACTTCAAAGACAATCTTTGGTTCTCTGATTCCTGTCATCTCAGGTTTCTCTTTCGCGGAAGCGACTGCACGGAATACTTGACATCCGTTGAGCATCTGCGTATAATGAAACTATAAAAGGCGCTGCGACAAGCGGTTAGCCTTGGAAATCAGTCAAGAAAATGACCGCTTACCTTGGCCGGGGCGGTCATTTTCGTTTGTAAATCTGGACTATCAGACCTACAAGGCCGATGATAACAAGTGAATACGCAAAAAGCGATTCATAAGTAACCATTGGCATCACCTCCCTCCACAGGGAAGTGCTAACCGCCTGCCGTTCGTGCAGCGCCAAAAATAGCATACCATAATTCGACAAAATGTGCAACAAAAAGAAGTAACCGCCCTGCCCCCCAGGCACACGGTTACTTCTGTAACACTGTAAGGGGACTAATCGTTTGCCGGTAGCGCCCCTGTTTCTAATGTCAGTATAGCCCACTCTCGTGAAAAAATCAACATTGAATTCTATGTTTCAGATTCTACAGTTCTCGGATTCCCACCCTCTCAGGTTCTTCGCTTCCATCTGAGCGGCATCTCTGCGAATCTGCTGGTTATCGAATCTGTCTGCGCAGCCGCGAGGCGGCTGCTTTCGGTCTGCGATGGAACTCGGCTTCCCGTCCACCTGGGTTCTCCTCTCCTGTGTCGTGCCTCTACCAAGCATGGAATCGTCCTCCCCTGTTCCTTGCAGTGGCGAGATTTCTCCGTCCAGCTCCTCACTCAAGCTCTTATATTCTGAGGTTCTCAAGCACCTATATTCTCAGGAATCGTAAAGTCTCAAAAAGTAATTCAGCGGCTCGCATTTTGCTGGAAATCCTTGCAATTTCAGACATTTTATGCTATAATAGCTATGGCGCTACCGAGAAACGGCAAGCGGTTAGTCCCCTGCATTTTCGCAGGGGCGCTTCTTGCTCCCCTGTTCCAAAAGAAAGGGGGGCTGCTTAAATGAGTACATCCGAAGTTTTACAACTTTGCTTGGTTATCATTGGCATTTGTGGCCTGTTTCTACAGGCGTATAAAAAGAAGTAACCGCCGCTCCCTCAACAAGTTCGGCGATTACTTCAATGCAACTTTAAGGGACTGACCGTTTGCCGGTAGCGCCCCTGTTTCTAATGTCAGTATAGCCCACTCTCGTGAAAAAGTCAACATTGAATTCTCTGTTCCAGATTCTTCGGTTCTCTGATTCCTGTCCTCTCAGGTTCTTCGCTTCCATCTGAGCGGCATCCCTACTAATCTGCTGGTTTTCGAATCTGTCTGTGCAGCCGTGAGGCGGCGGCTTTCGGTCTGTGGCGGAACTTGTCTACCCGTATTCTCAGGTTCCTTGTTCACATTCTGCGAAGAAACGCGAAATCCGTTGCAATCCCAAGGATTGTGTGCTACCATGTCCACGGCGCAGCCGTCATCTTCCGGGCAAAGAGCCGGCAAGGTTGCTCCTCCTCAGACCCTACAGTTTTCAAGTCCTTGCACTCCTAAGTTCTCAGGTTCTCAAATTCCAGGGAAGTGATTATTGACAAACGAGTTAATGTGTGGTATAATAATACCATAGAAAACAAGGGAGATATCTCCCGTCATTTCTCAATATTAAACAAAGAAAGCGAGGCTATTATTATGACAAAGTGTTCTTCCCGTATGAAGGCGCTGCTGCTCGTTCTGGCAATGGTGCTTTCCCTGTTCTGTGTCAGCATCGGCACGGCGCATCCCCGCTTCACCGATGTCCCTGATTCCTTCTGGGCTTCCAAGGAGATTGCCTGGGCGGTTGATAAGGGCGTTGTGAACGGCACGTCCGCCACGACCTTCAGCCCGAATGACAAAACCCTGCGCGGCCAGATGACCGCTATTCTCTACCGTTATGCCGGCGAGCCTGCCGTGAGCGGCGCTTCCTCTTTCTCCGATGTGAAGTCCTCCATCTACTACGCAAACGCTGCAAGCTGGGCGCAGAAGAATAACATCCTGATTTCTACTGTCTCTGGCTCGAATAAGTTCCTCGGTGACACGCCCATCAGCCGTGCTGAGTTCTGCGCGATGGTCTATAACTACGCCGGCTATAAGAGCATTGACCGCAAGACCGCCTCTACCGCTCCTTTCAGCGATGTGAAGGGCCTTTCTTCCGAGCTTCTCACCGCTATCAACTGGGCGTATGCCAACGGCATCGTGAACGGCGTTGATAAGACCCACTTCTCCCCCAATTCCACCCTTACCCGCGCACAGGCCGTCGTGATGCTCTATCGCTATGAAGCCAAGTTCGCTTCCGGTGGCGCGGAAACCAATCCCTCCCCCGAGATTCCCACGAAGCCCGACGGTACGACCAAGACCTATACCGGCGCTGATGTAACTGCCGAGTACAAGTCTAAGGCTGTTGGTGCTCTCGGCTCCTACTTTGAGGTCAATGTTCCCGTTGGCCAGAAGGTTTACTTTAAGGTGTCCGATAGCTCCGGCAAAATCCTTGGCGTCAATATCAAGGACTGCAATGGTTTTTATAACCATACGACCGACATTGGCTTTGTCGGGATTGATGTGGATTCCAGCAGCGTCATGGTCGAGGGTTACAAGGCTGGCACTATGGTTGTGAGCCTGTTCAAGTCCGATGAAACGAATGGTACGCTCAGCACCGTCGTTATCCGCGTCGGTGGTTCTACCTGCTCCGTCGCTATTACGACGCCCAGCGGCACCTCTACTAACCACGGCGGCACCGGCAATCAGGGTGGCGAGTTCGACTATAACTCTGTTGACTTCAATGCCAATATGGACATCCGTAATGAAATTGTCCGTCTGACGAACGAGGTTCGTAAGGAAAACGGCGTTGCTGAGCTTCCTACGGATTCCGCCGTGATGAATGCGGCGCAGGCTGCGGCGGAGTATTATGCGATGTCTGGTGATGGGTGGAAGGGACATAATCTGAAAATTGAAATTCAGTGCAGCAAAGACGCCGGTATGACTTATGGATTTTTGTCAAATGTTACTGGGATTTCAAGTAACCGGAATGTCGCATCTCGCGCAGTCACAAATTGGAAAAACTCCAGTGGTCATTTTCAATCCATGGTAGATGCGAGTAATGATAACATTGGTGTTGGTGTTGCAGTAGACGAGAACGGGTACTGGTGGTGTGTTCAGTTCTTTGGGGATTACAGTTCCGGAAACACTTAAATATAATCCTGTGTAGTAAAGAAGGGGCCGACAACAAATTGCTGTCGGCTCCTCTTTCATTCTTTTATATCGAGTCAAGATTTTCTTCAAATAATATGTTCAAAAAAGCCATTTATTGAATTATTGGATAGTATAATTGTGAGTAATGGGAAATAAGATATTAGGAAATCCAAATAGTGCTGAAAAATCGTTAAGCATCGAAAAATCTTCTCAAATGTGGCAAAATATAGCATGAAAGGCGGCGATTTCATGGAGCATAGTTACAGATTTCGTATCTACCCTACGAAAGAGCAAATGATTCAGATACAGCGAACCTTTGGATGCTGCCGCTTCGTCTATAACTATTACCTTGCCAAGCGTATCGACGCCTACAAGACGGACAAGACGACACTTGGCTACAAAGCCTG